>Ga0114964_10001662_pt1 | contig 16149 bp, 22 predicted proteins | sample C_131016_MF_Meta_FD_92638 | JGI IMG/M metagenome (GOLD analysis project Ga0114964, IMG submission 92638) | Freshwater microbial communities from Lake Croche, Canada to study carbon cycling - C_131016_MF_MetaG | ecosystem: Environmental > Aquatic > Freshwater > Lake | place: Lake Croche, Canada... | reverse complement strand
GGTGATGAAGTGCATATAATGTACTCAATTAACGATGTCTATGGACAGACGTATGTTCCTGATGCAAATCAAGAACCAGTATTAGAACTACAAGGTTTTAGCTGGTCTGTACCTGCAAGCGAGATAGAGGGTATGGAAGATCCTACTGACTACTTAAAACAAGCAATTGTTAATGCAAATCAATAATGATATAATTTACCTTAGAGGATAGCCCCACATAGGGGTTATTTATATTTATAAGGAGATTTCATGGCAGTAAACATTACAGCATCTGGTTCACAGACAGTTGCATCACAAGCTAATGGTGTTTTAATTCAGCTAAATAAAGCCCTTGTTGCTGAAACAATCGTTGTAGCAGTTGGTGGAACGACCATAGCTACTATTACAGGAGCAGCTGGCGCTGGTTCTCAGTTTCGTTATAGTGGCTTAAGCACTAGAGGGGCTATCACAGTAAACCCAAGTGCTACAGTTGATATAACTGTCAGCTTTCTTAACAAAGCAGTATAGAGGTCTTAAGTGACTAAAACAGCTACAGTATGGCGACCACAAACAGGTACAGGTGATGTTACTAACATTGCTGATACCTTTGTGATTACCGAAAGTAGCGATTTTCTTATTACTGAATCTGGTGATTTCTTAATACTTAATTCATCAATAGTAACACCAAAAGATGATACTATATGGGGTGAAACTAATACAAAAAATGCTACGCCTTGGCGAGTAGATGGATTTGGTGACGTAGGATCTGGTGCTACGGCTACAAGAGTTACTGTTTCTGACGATATTAGAACAACTGTTTCTGGTGATATTAGGGTAACAGCAGATGGCTCTTATGCCCCTAAAGATGATACAATATGGGTGGAAGCATAATTATGGCAAATAAAACGATAGCAAATTTAACCACAGCCCCAGCAGTTGATAGAACTACTGATGTACTTGAAATTCAAAGAATAGCTGCTGGAACGTCTAACAAGATTACTCCTAATAGCTTACTCGGTATATCTGGCAACCCACTCGGCGACACCGATTCTCAAACTGTTACTAACAAGACTATCGGGGCCACTAATACTATTACCCAAACTGATAATGTGTTTGTATTGCAAGGTAATGCTGATAGCACTAAGAAAGCCAAATTTAACACTGGTAGTATTACAACTGGCACTACTCGCACCTATACGCTTCCTGACGCTTCTAGCACACTTGTAGACCTTTCAAGCACACAGACCCTAACAAACAAAACATTAACAAGCCCTACTATAAATACAGCCACTATTGCCAACCCTACCCTAACCGTTGATTCTATCTCAGGATTTACAGTGGCTGGTACTGGTACAGTATATGGATTAAACATAGCTTCTGGCGTACTTACAACAGCTAACAGCGTGACTAATGCTGTTGTAAAGACTGGTGAATTATATACGAATAAAGTATACAATCCTTATAAGTTTAGTGTATATATGAATGCTAATACATCACTTGCTGCTGGTGCAATAATTCCATTTGATACTAAAACAAGTGGATTTGATACAGGCTCAAATGTAGATTTAACAGTAAACAAAGGTAGGTTTACAGTACCTGTTAATGGGTTTTATTTCTTCAGTGCTATGGGATATGCTACTACTCCTGGCGGACAAATCTGGCTATCACTTAAAAAAAATGGTGTTGTTACTAGAAATGGCGTTATTCTTCCATCAAGTGCGGTAAATGTTGCTGTTAGTATACATACATTGATGAATTTAGTAGTTGGAGATTATATTGAAATAGTTGTTAATAACGGAGGAGGTGCAGCTACTTGGAATGGTGGAATTGGAAATAATGTTTTTGAAGGATTTTTAGTGAGCGCAACATAATGGCAAATAGTAAAATAACATCCCTAACCAATTACTCCAGCCCCGATGGTACTACTGATGTTATACCTATCGTTGATGTTGCTAACAATCAAACCAAAAAGATAACCCGTAACAACTACCTTGGTATCACTGGCGCTCCACTAGGAACAACAGACAGTCAGAGCATTACCAACAAGACCATAAACCAGACTAATACTATCACTCAGACAGATAACGTCTTTATACTTCAGGGCAACGCAGATGCCACTAAAAAGGCTAAATTTGATGTTTCTGGAATTACTACTAGTACCACTAGAACATATACCCTACCCAATGCAAGTAGCACTTTAGTTGATTTATCTACTACCCAGACCTTAACAAACAAGACACTTACTAGCCCCGTTATCAATACGGCTACTATAGCTAATCCAACTTTGACGGTGGATAGCATTAGTGGGTTTACCGTAGCTGGTACTGGTACGGTTTATGGGCTTAACATAGCAAGTGGTGTGCTTACCACGGCTAACAGTGTTACCAATGCAGCCGTTAAAACTAATGAGCTATATACATCTAAAATATACAATCCTCATAAGTTTAGAGCTTGGGCAAGTGCAGCTCAATCAGTAGATACTACTGTAACTACTGTTATTCAAATGAATAACGTATCTTACGATACAGGAAGCAATTATAACTCTTCTACTTATATTTTTACTGTACCAGTTAATGGTTTTTATCATTTTGATTATCGAATTGGTCACTGGACAACAGCAACATATACTACAGAAGTAGTGCTTTTTGTAAATGGCGTAAATACAACACGTGGTCAATTAGCAGCAGGTGCATCATCAAATCAAGGGTCAGATACAATAAAATTAAATGCAGGTGATTTAGTTAAAGTTGTTGGCTATTCTTCTACAGCACAAACTTTGACTGCAAATCCTTCTGACCCAAGCGTTTCATATTTTAGTGGATATTTAGTAAGCGCAACATAGTATATAGACTATATAGATTTATGCTATAATACTATCAGAGGACACGCCCCTATAAGGCGTTTTTTATTTTATGGCAACTTGGACACAATCACAGGCTAAATTTCAACGCATATCTGCTGATACAACAGCAGAAGCTTTAACGCAAGCAAAAGACGATATGAACATTGGTGCTGCTAAATTTAACTCAGCACTTGATCGTTATTTTACTCGTAAAGCTAAATCTACTGATACTGTAGCAACTCAGCAATACTATCAAACACCGCCAGATTGTATCAGGGTTCGTGGAGTTACGAATACCCTGAGTAATGGGCGTAAATATCCTGTGCGTCAGATACGTTCTGAATATGAATGGCGAGCTATCAATACTATTCAACAGACTGGTAACTGGGCTACCTACTACTTTGTACGTGGTGCAGACGAAATTGGTCTATGGCCTATTCCATCTCAAGCAGTTACTAATGGTCTTGAGATATATTACGAGCCACGTGACCATCAGATAACTAATGAAGATTACACTACTGGTACCATTACTGTTACCAATGGTTCTACAACCGTTACAGGATCAGGTACTACCTTTACTAATACAATGGTAGGTAGAATTTTTCAAGTTACTGATGGTTCGGATGGCTACAATTATAAGATAGCTGCCTATGCAAGCAGTACAGGTATTACACTTGAAGAACCCTACATTGGCCTTAGTGGTAGCGGCAAAACGTTTAACATTGGTGAATCGTTTATTTTTCCTGATGAATACCACGATGCACCAGTAGACTTTGCACTTGGGCGTTACTTTGAAGTACGCAACAATGCAGACCGAGCAACCTACCATAATGGTAAATTTCAACTAGCAATAGCTGATGCTAAAGCTAAGTACGCTAGTTCAAGTGCATCACAAGTAATTACCGAAGACGCTCCTGCATATAATTTTTGGCAGTTACCGCCAACTGCTGCAACAGGAACTTGGTAAGCAATGACCAGGCGACTAGAGATTGTACCATTAGTACAAGGTTCTTTTTACGGTGGCTGGGCTACTGATGACCAACTAGGCGGCCCTAGTTCTTTTGCATACTCACGGGGTATTGATTTTCGTAAGAAACCTACCCAATTCAGCGCTTTACCAGCAGCTAGAAAAGAATCTGGCGCAAACGTAGTAGACCTCGTGCAAAACGAAGTTATGACAAATGACGGTACTATATATGCTTTAGGTAGCACAGGAAAGTTCTACAAGCGTACTACTGCTGGCGTATGGTCTACTCAGGCCACTTTGAATAGTGCTGGTACACATGGCTTATCTTACAGGCGTGATACTGATTGTATCTATGCCACCAGCCTCAATGCAGTCACTGAATATGGCCCAATATCTAGTAGCCCTACCATTAAGCTTGACAAGTACGGTGCAAGCGCATCTACCGCATCTACAGCCTATTTAACTGGCGGCACACTTACTACAGCTATTGCAACCACATTATCTGAATCATCTAACGCCTTACAATCTTATCAGCCAGATATAGAGCCATGTGTAAAGATAGGCGTTAAAATTATTGCTAAGGGTACAGGTAACTGGACACTTACCCTACATGACGGTATCAATAATACGCTTGGTACAGTAACCGTAGCCAATGCTAGTCTTACGAATAATGCTATTAATTACTTCTCATTCTCTAGTCAGATTAGACAATATGTTAAGCCAAACGCTCGAACGTATCATTTTCACGTTACAAGCACCGTAGCTGATGGTACCGTAGCAAGTTCAACCACTAATGACCTTAATACGTGTGACTTTGAATATTGGGCCGATAGATTTGTCCAGACTAATAATGGTATGCACCCTCAGGAAACATTCTTGCAGTACCAGGTGTTTGGCAACGGCAATTATCTAAGTGCTTGGGAACCACTATCAGACGTTCCTACAAATGCAGAATGGCTCAGACACCGTTTAACATTTCCATCTGGGCTAGAAGTGTGTGGCTTAGCAGTCTTTAACGAATACCTCGCTATTGCTTGTGAACAACGAAGCACGAGTTCATTAGTATCAGCTCAACAAGGATATATATTTTTCTGGGATGGCTTAAGCTCAACCTATAATTACTATGTTAAGGTTCCAGAGGGTTCACCGTACTCTTTACATGAACATAAAAATATACTGTATTACTTTGCTGGTGGTGCTTGGTATGGCTATGCCAACGCAGCCCCCGTAAAGATTCGTACTATGCCCAATACTGACAGTGAATATACCGATGCCGTAGACCAGACAATCGTATATCCTAACATGGCTACGGTCAGGCGTGGCGTTCATCTATTAGGCTTTCCGTCTACTACTACTAATACAACTATAGAACATGGAGTTTATAGCTATGGTTCAGTTGATAAAAACTTTCCCGAGGTATTTGGCTTTAGTTATCCTATCTCTACTGGTACTCTAACTAATACTTCTGGTAATCTCAAAATTGGTATGATTAAGAACTTTGCTGATACTCTACATATAAGTTGGCAAGACGGTGCCAGTAACTATGGAGTTGATGTAGTTGATAATAACAGTGACCCACAAACATCTACTGTATGGCAAGGGTTGACATTTGATAATGGGCAGCGTACTAAGCTAAAAACGGCCGTAGAACTATCAGCTTTATTCTCATCACTAACAACTGGTGAAACAGTCCAGCTTGGTTATAGGATAGACGGTGGTTCATGGGTAGATGGCGATGTTTTTACTTCTGGACAAATTGCAACGCTTAAAATTAACAAGCGGTTTTACTATATTAGTACTAGAGTTACCCTAGGGGCCACTATTAGTCCAACAGAAGTAAACTGTGTTACGCTTATATATAATAATGATTATCACGAAATGCAGGGCTAAATGTTTTATAATCCAGATGTAGACAAATATCCAAACGTACCAGTTGTGCCAATAGAAGCTAATGTGGTAGATCGTGTGTTACCACGCCAAGTATCAACAGGTAACAGCCGTGGTGACTTAATCGTTAAAGGTAGAATACTTGTTGTTGATGATAGTGGCACAATACGAATGGACTTAGGTTACGATAAAGACCAATTTTAGGAGGGTACTGTGGCAGATTACGGGATAAAAATATCTCAACCATTCTATGACGCTACTAAGTCAGCAGACGCTAACCTATTATTTAGTTCCTCATGGCCCACAATGCCTATAGCGATAGAGAAAACCTACACCAATATTTTATATAGTGGTGATACCGACTTTGATGGTACAACTATAACGCTTAATCATAATCTAGGGTTTGTACCGTTCTACTCCGTTTGGACTACTACATTTAGTCCACGTTTAACATCAAGATTTCCCCCTGGTTCATTTAGCCCAACTGCTGATGCTACCAATATTTATACAGACGTATCTAATGCCTTATACCAAATACACGTAACAGTGTATAATATTAGCCTTGAAACTAGCGTTGAATATCCGTTTATAAAAACAAGTGGTACTACTGCCCCATACGACAATGATTTTGGTATTAAAATTGTTAAAGAGGGTAAGGACATAAGCAGCACAGATATGCGTGACTTTATACTTCATTCTCGTTGTCAAAGTCCCCAGGTACTTACTATTAAGACAGAAGCTGATGCGGTCACAAGTTCTTTGGGCGGTGGCACTAGGGATATACTCTACACACCCACTGTTCAAACACCATTATGGGCGTTTGGGTTTGCTAAAAACGTGTTTGGTAAATGGCGTGGTTCTGGCTATTATGCTCAGAGTTATCCTAGATTATTTGTAACGCCCAACACTGACGGTACTTATACCTACAAACTTAATATTGGATCAGAAGCAGCTAATCCTAAAGCAGCGCTTGTAATACTTCGTGACCCAATGTTTGCATCAAATATAATACAGGCGACTTACTAGTGGCAGATTACGGAATAAAAATATCCGCCCCAGGATATGACGCAAGAACAGCCGCAAACTTACAGCTTCTATTAAACATGAAATACCCGATAGCTAAGCTTGATACCACTAATGGAGTTAGTTTTAGAGATATAACGCTTACATTTGTCAATGATCCACCAGAACCAGCCCTAGACACTAGCAATTCTCTTACGGTGTATTCATTTGCACATGGCTATAATTATGTGCCACAAATGTGGTCAATGATAACTATGATTACACCACCAGCCAGCAGAACTATTCTAGAGCCTTATAATCAAGATTATATGACACTAGCGCAAACAACATTTGCTGACATTGCTATGTTATATATACGTGCTGATGCTACTAACATAAACTATATTGTTGATAAGAGCCGTAGTTCGTTACCAGGTAATGGCCCTAACCCCCTTGCTCCCTGCGTTATAAAGGTAAGAACCTATGTCTTTGTGCAAGATATAACAAGTTAGTATTTACTTAATAAAAAAAGTGGTATAATAGAACCCAGAGGATGCTCCCATAGCATCTATTTTTTTATTTACAAGGACTTTTTTCAAAAACATGGCAGACAATTCACAGCAAGTTTTAGCAGACATTAATAACTTTAATGCAACAGCACAAAATCCTAATGATGTTTTAAGTGCTGCACAAAGTAAATATGGTACTGACCAATCACGCCAACGTCTTGTTGGACTTCGTAGTGCTATTATGGGTACTGAGGGTGCTTTAAATGCGGTAGATCCATCTGTTACTGGTCGTACTGCTAATTCACTTGTTACAGAGGCTCAAAGAAGCCGTATGGTTGCTAACGAACGTGCGCCTATTGCAGAACAATATAGCCAGCAACAAGGTGCTTTAACAAATGAAAATGCTAACTTATCTGACTTATCTTCTAGGGCAGCTCAGGAAGCTCAGATGACCCTTACAGGCCAAGATACTAAGCGAAATGCCTTGCAATCACTTTATGATACTTTATACAAACGAGAACAAGATGCTGCTGCGGCAAAACAAGCAGCAGATAATGCAGCTTGGCAAAGAGGGCATGATGCACAAATTGCAGCATTGCTTGATCAAATTAATAATAACAACAATAATAATAACAACAATACCACAACTGATACCAGACCAGATCTTAGCAGCTTTGATACTGTTTCACCTAATATTAATATGAAAGATAAGGGCGTTGCTAAATATCAAATGAATGGTGTTTGGTATGATAACTTTGGCGATCCAGTAAGCAATGCAAACGCAGACGCTCAACACAAACAAGAGAAAAATAACAATCGAAGCAATTTGGCTACAGGAGCTTTGCTTTTGAATCCATTTACTACCGTTCCAACATCTTTAGCTTTGGGAGCCAAGGCAGCGGCACCAATTGCAAAGAAAGCAGTAAGCGGAATTAAAGGGTTACTTAAAAAGGTTTTCTAATGGCATTTGATACACAATCAGCACTAAAAGCAGGATATTCTCAACAGGAAATTAATGGCTATTTAGCTAAGCAATCTGCTGCTAATGCTCCTAAAAAAGTAGGTGGTATGAAAGGCATGATAGCCAACTTACTGCCTCTTATTGGTGGTACTGTTGGTGCTGTTGGTGGTTCAGTTCTTGGCCCTATCGGTACTGCTGTTGGTGGTGGTGGTCTTTCTGCTCTTGGTGAATTTGCTAAGCAAAAACTACTAGGCGAGAAAACTAACTTGGGTTCAATAGCTGGACAAGGTGCTATGGGTGCGCTACCAGGTGTTTTTAGTGGTCTAGGAAAAGGTATGCAAGCACTCAAGGGTGTTTCAGGCGCAAAAGCCCTTGCAGAAACTGGAACTTTAGCTGAAAGCGCTGGAGCAGCCGAAAAAGCATTGCAAGGCTCAGAAAGTATGGCGGCAGCAACTAAGGCTGCCAGCGTACCTAAGATTGGTAAAACATTGGCACCTACACGAACCACTGGCCCAATGGAACTACAGCCACAGCGCACCATTGTTAATCCTACTATTGGCGAAACTAAAGACCTAGCAAACTCTAGCATGGGTCTTAAGACTGGTAGACTACAAACCGATGCCTATAACACTCCGTTTATACAATCTGGTAAAACTCCCGTTGTGCGTGGAACTACAATGGATGTTAATGCTCCATTAAAAGTAGAAACGCCTACTCAAGCACCAACATCAAAAGTTGAGGCTCCTGTTAATCCTGCTAGCGACCCTTATGTTCGTGTAGTTAGTAAAGATGGTAGTGAGACTTATGTTCCAGCGAGTATGGCTTCAAAAGCTCCTACCAATGCTGTAGCACCTGAGCAAATGGCTCCTGCTGCGGTGTCTGAACCATTACCAAAGCCAGTTAGCAAGTTAGAAAAGTCTGCTCAGAACTCTGAAAATAACAGAGCGCAAAGTTTATTTGGTAAGGACAATACTACTACTAAAGACTACCAGACACCACTTAATGATACTCGCAGGAAAGAACTTGCTGCCTACTCTAAGAGTAAGGGTATAGATGCAACTCAGCCACAAAAAGCTGCTCAACAGTTAGAAGCTAACCATCAACAAGTTACGAAAAATCTCAATGAAACCCTTACTAAAACTAATCGACCTGTTACTCAAGCAGAACGAGATAAACTTGCTAAAGATATTGAAACTGCATGGTCTAAGAATACTAATATTGCTAGTTCTAATCCTAAACTTAAAAAAGATATTCTTGATAGGATTCGTCACGCTCAGGATTCAAAAGACCTTGAAAGTCTTGCCAAATATCGAAGTGGGACACTAGATGCTGGTGCTAAGTTTAACGCTGCTGGTGATGCTGCTGGAACTGCTAACTCTACTATAAACAAAGTGGCTAGAGATGCTGTTAGCAAATTCACTGGTAACGCATCGCCTGAATATAAAGCAGCTCAGCAAGAATTTAGAATATCTAAAGAAGCTACTGCTAGAGCCAATGCTTCATCTGGTAGGGTTGTTGACGCTAAGATACCTATTGTAAACTTACCAGTTCGTGGTTCTGGCCAAGCTGTTGAGGGTACTTTAAATAAAGTTAGAGATATAAAAGCAGCAGCTACTCGATCAATCGACAAAGCAGCTAATGGTACTGGCGAAGCTGGAGTGGCACCATCCAAGATTGGCTTTATGCCGTATGTTAAATCTGGTGTTAAGCAAAGCTTATCTCGTTCGATTGCTGGCCCATTATTACCAGATGGTATGCAACCAGAACAAGCGCAAGCTGATGTTGCTGCTATTGACCAATATGATAATGCTCCTACTCCTGATGTAACTCCTCAAACTCCTAAAGGCCCATTTACCGACCCACAAAAGGTTCAGCAAGCTTACATGGCCGCACTTGCAGACGGCAATACTAAAGCGGCTAGTATGATTATGGACGGCTATAAGATGTTTGGCCCAAATTCATCTGCTAACAAACCACTAAGCACCACAGCTGCTACCGCCATAGCAAATGCTAATGCAGGGATTGCATCTATAGATAATGTTATTTCTCAAATGCAACAAGATCCATCAGTACAAAAGAAATCTATTATTCCAGGTCGTGGTATGTTTGGTGGAGCTGGTGCTAATTTGCTTGGTACGGGTCAGTATGATGCCTCTATACAACAGGCTAAAGACATTATTCAGCGTCTAAGAACTGGTGCTGCTATTAGCACAAGTGAGGCTAGCTTCTATAACCAAATGATGCCACAAGCATTTGATAGTCCAGAAACTACAATACAGAAGCTACAAACTTTACGCACTATGTTCCAAACAGTTGCTACCAGAGGTCAAAATGGCACACTTAGCGATGGAACAAATAACGATAATACCGCATCAATATTAAGTAATGCAGGAGTACAATAATGCCATTTAAATCAAATGCACAAAGAGCTTATTTATATGCTAAACTTCCAAAAGTGGCAGAAGAATTTGCTTCTAAAGACAAAAAAGAACCTAAGAAAAAAGGTCTTAAATCCATTGTGGAAAAAGCTGAAGCAAAGAAATGACTTTTCCGTTTGCCGACATATCATCTAGTGACATTTCTATTATGATTGGAGCTATTGTCACTATTGTCGGTTCTTTCCTAGCTGTTGCTAAGATTATGATTAATCAATCACAGAAAGAATCTAACGCCAATCGAGAAGAACGTTTCAGATTTTCTCAAGCAGTAGAAAAAATGGCAAACGGTATGGAAAAAGTTGCTGAAACTAATAAAGCTATTGCACTTGCTACTAAGCGTGGAGCAGATGAAGCTAAAGAACGTAATGGACACCTTGCAGATATATCTAACCAGAATAAAAATCAAATTATCGAAACCATCCATGGACTTGTTATTAATAAACAAACCGTTCATAATCAATTTGTAGAAAACGAGCAAGTTAATCATAAGGATTAGTTTATGACCCAACCAGAAGCAGTAGATTGGACAACTAAACAGGTAGGGAAAGTATTAGACTTTGATGGTGCTTACGGCGCACAGTGTTTTGATTACTTTAATTACTATTATCAATATCTTACAGGGAATAATCCTTATTCAGATGGTTACGGTGTAGAGGGTGCTAAAGACATTTGGGATGTACCGACAAACTTATTTGAAAAAATACCTGACAGCTCAACCCTAGTACCACAGCCAGGTGACATATTAATATATGGTTCTTCTTGGGGCCTTGGATATGGTCACGTTGAATCAGTCGAAAGCTCAACAGCTGATGGCTGTAACATCATAGGACAAAACTTGCGTGGTAATGCTGTAGATCCTGTAAGTAGGGCATATCGTAGTTGGTCAGCAATGAATGGTTTAACAGGTGTAATGAGATTTAAATATAATGGTGGTACACCACCAACTGGAGGCAGTATGGCATCAAGCGGAAATATAGAATCAACAGATGTAGATATTATTCGTATCATATCAAGCGAAGTAAAGGGTTGGGATTTTAACCAAGTACATAGCGGTGCAGTAGATACACAAGAAATAAACGCTTGGAAAGGCCAACCTATTAGAAAGTTTATTACTGACGGCTGGTTAGAGAAATCATCAGAAGAGTTTAGAAATCGTCGTGTTGAACAAATGGCTAACTATACAAACTTAGAGAAACAAGTAGCTACTATTCCTGCTAAAGACGCTCAGATAGCTAATTTGCAAGACGAAAATGCAAAATTATCAAATGAAAATAAAGAACTGAAAAAACAAGTGAGTGACTTAGAAGCTCAAGTAGCCGCAGGTGGTGGTGACGTAACTATAAACTTTAATTTCATAGGTATTTTTCTATGGAGTATAATAAAATTGTTTGGATATAATAAGAAAGGATAATATGAAATTCATTAACTTTTTACAAGGTAAGAAAACGTTTATCGTAGTTCTTGTAACAGCAGTATTCAATATGCTAGTAACATTTAACTTAATAACAGTTACATCGGATCAGTTAGTCGCAATCAACGGAGTCCTGGTGGCTTTAGGTGGGGCAGCTATACGGCTTGGAATTAGCAATAAATAATTAAAAAAACCGCCCCTCTGAAATGAGGGGTTTTAAGTTAAAAAACTATGAGCAATCACAAATGGGCGCATATAGACATAGACAACTTTAAAACATTATCCGTATTAAAGCTACGAGAACTTTATCCAGAAAAATCTTATAATTACTTAAGGGCAATAAAGGTATATTACATGGAAAAACAACCACAGCAACCAAAATCGCAAGAAGAACTGGAAAAGTTATCACAAGCTTTTAACGAATCAGGCTTACCTTTTACGCCCGAAGATTTGGCTAAAGCAGATAAAGCTGGTTTCCATGTTGGCTATATTAAAAACAGAGATGGTGAAATTGAATATACTAAACCTCTCCCTCATGTTGACTTTGGTAAAGGTGGCAATAGGCCATTAATATTTCAATCAGTAGAACCAAGAATTATAAAACATAGTCGAGGCAATATACCTAAACGAGATCATGATATTATCTTTGTATTTGGAGATGCTCAGATAGGTTACAGACGCATCGATGGTGAATTAGTACCATTACATGATGAAGAAGCTATTAGAGCAGCTCAGAAGTTTGCTCACGACCTTAAACCTAACTATGTAGTAGATGCAGGTGATACAACTGATTTTGCAGAACTGAGTAGATTTGCACCAGACAGTGACCACTTCCAAGGCACACTTCAACCATCATTGCAACGTACACATGACTTGTACGCTGAGTTTACTGCAGCAACACCTAAGGCAGAACGATGGGTTGTAGATTCTAACCATACTAAACGACTTGGCGATTTTGTCCTTAAGAACGCATTTCCTTTATATAACATTAAACAAGCTGGTGAAGTATATCCTGCTATGTCATACCCAGGACTTCTTAAACTTGACCAGATAGGTTGGAATTTTGTAGGTGGTTATCAAACAGCCGAATATCGACATAAAGGTGATGACAATCTTGTAATCATTCATGGTAGTGATGCAGTATCTCAAGGTTCAACGGCAGCTAAAATAGCTAAGAAAAACTATGGACGTAATATAGTACAAGGCCATGCACATCGCATGGAATCTCAATACCACACTGATAGATACGGTAATATGTTTGGCGCTTTTGTAGTAGGAGCATTATGCAGACGAGATGGTATCGTCCCAAGCTATTATTCAAGCATTGACCAGTTTAATAAACCAGTTACCAATTATGAAAACTGGCAAAATGGCGTATTAGTAATTGAAGATTATGGCAACAATAAATTTGTATTTCATCAGGTGCCAATTATTAATGGAGTAATTTACTATAACGGTAAAACGTATGATGGGACAACAGGTTAATGATTAATAAAAAACATCAATTTAATGTAATACTTTGCATAACGTACAAGCATTAATTATGAGTGAACTTGAGTTTGGACACGGAGAAAAACGAGAGTTTTATCCTGACTATGCTGGAGTTGATTGGCATGAAGCATGGCTACACGCAAACCCAGACAATAAAGATTTACCTGTATGGGCAGAAACTTATGACGAGTTAGGAGAATTTTGTGAACAACTTAACCAAACAAATTGCGTATTGTATCTTAATAATACTAATCCTGATTTTGATTGTGTGGTAGTGCTGGATCATCGAGATGATGGCGGTGACTGGTGGCTACCACGATTAGGCATAGGTGATGAAGCATTCGATATTATGGAAAATGCTATTTGTGATGAAGTTATGGTGGTAACAACTAAATATCCAGCTCAAGCAATTGCTGAATATGTTATGAGGATTATGTTTAAAGATATTGAAGAATAAAAAAAGATAGCCACCCTCGCAAAGTGGCTATCTTAAACACATTTTTTAACTATCCCTCACACGCTATTTAAGTATATATTAATACCAATTATGTGCAATATGAAACTGCACCGCTGCTGCCCATGATCCGTAACGTATTAAAACATACTTATTCATCCATGCCATCTGACATGCTCCATCACCCAACACACAACCAGATTTACCACAAGGTAGTTCTTGGGCTAATCCACAAGCCCCAGAGCTTCTATTAACAGCATTTGGATTACAATTGCTTTCTTTATTAAGCAATATGGTGGCGTTGTAAGTGTCTGTAATACCAGCAGCTGACATCCACTCAGCACACGTACCAGAAACAGCCACAGTAGGCTGTGTGATGGTCTTAGGGGCTTCTGCAAATGCAGTAGCAACGTCTTTTTTAGCTTGTAGTTGTTTAGTTAGTTCTTCTATCTTCTTTTGATTCTCTTTAGAATCAAGCTTATTCTTGTCTAGTTCAATTTGCTTTAACTGTAGTTCTTGGTAAGTTTTTTGTAATTCCACCCTAGTTTTAGCTGATTTGGTGTACCCATCTATAGCGATGAATACTCCTGCTGCCAATAGTGCCAATGATATTGATACTATAAGTGCAATTATATTTCGTTTCATACTCAGCCCATTAGGGGCTTTTAATCCTCGATTAACCATACTATTATACCTTACTTTAGTAAGATTCTTTAAGTAATAGTGCTGTTAAAATAATCGCAGCAGGGTACTTTATAACGGGATCTACCCCATCAAGCAAGTACATAATCCCTGCAAATGCAGTAATTGCTAGAATAGCTCGTGCCACCCATACAGCACAAAAGTTAAATGCTTTTGCAAACCAACTACCAAGCTTTGGTAGTAATGGTGCTTTAAGTTCTTTTTCTACTTTCTTTTGCTTCGGGTAATCCGAACGCTTTTGTATTTCCTTTGTCATATAATTTAGCTCCTTTAATTTATTGACTATTAAATACTATCATACCGTAAGCTTATTGTCAATCATCAAATTCGTCTATTTCTACTATGACTTTTTCTTCACCCTTGTTACATTTCGTAAAATAGTCACCACCATAGCCCTTAATCCAATTCTGATTGTCGTCTGGAAGCTTACCAGACATTACCATACCATCCTGTAAAACCTTAACGGTTGAGCGTATATTGTCAAAATCGTGCTTAGAACTAAAAAACCAGTTAAACGTGAGAATAACTGGTTTAGTGATTGGTTTGAGTTTTCCGCATTGAAGCGCTATCATTTCTGTTTCCTGCTTTTTAAGCTTGGCACCAATGCTCCAATGGGTACGGTTTTTATTATTCACCTCATTCATTGGTGTTAGCTGTCCATAAAAGGTTATGGTTTGGTTCATATCAAGATAATAACCTAGGATAGTATTTTTCACAATACTTTTCATAACTTTGGCTACCCTTTAATAAATTATCTGTGCTACAACAAGCAACAAGGTTTGAAAACTCATGTGCAAGACTACGATTACTACCACGTGGTCTAATGTGATCTAAGGTTGTTTCCTCCATTACCATTGGTTTTCCACAATAATGACAGTAATAATAGCCACTTTTGCTAGCATTTTTCTTGAACCATTCAATTCTAGTAGTAGCCCACTTATCAGCTTCTTTTCCATATTTTTTTATTGTTATTTTCTTAGCATAGGGGCAGAAAGTCTTATAATGGTATGGGCTATCACACACCTTGCATATTGGTTTTTTGATATCTTTCATAAAACTCATTTCTATCCATTAAGTCGTAAGCGTATTTATATCCACAACTACATTTCCATAGTAGTATGACTGGCGGTACGCTACCAATATATAAATCATTGTCTAATTCTTGTTTAATTGCTACCCGTTTAAAATCATGTTTATGGAGTGCTTGATTTGCCATATTTATAAATCTTCTATAATTTTGACATCTTCTTGATTATTGTTATTTTCTGTTTCTTCTTCATGAGTCCACTCCCTTTGTTGATTACTTGGTGAAAACCTATCTCGTGAATATGGCAAATCTCCAAACGGCGGTGCAACATAAAGCTGTTGTAGTGAACAATTATCATTTTCCTCTTGGATAATTCTATCTATTTCATGCAGGGCTAGATAAGCTAAATACTGTTCCGATTTATGAAATGCAGCAATCCTACGATTAGCTGTTTCTATTTCCTCTTGCTCACAGGCTTC
>Ga0114964_10001661_pt1 | contig 16152 bp, 7 predicted proteins | sample C_131016_MF_Meta_FD_92638 | JGI IMG/M metagenome (GOLD analysis project Ga0114964, IMG submission 92638) | Freshwater microbial communities from Lake Croche, Canada to study carbon cycling - C_131016_MF_MetaG | ecosystem: Environmental > Aquatic > Freshwater > Lake | place: Lake Croche, Canada... | reverse complement strand
TATTTACTGCAACAGAAACAACACCTAGAACAGCTACAGCTCCAGTAACAGCACCACTTCCACCTGATACAGTAACAACAGGTATATTTTGATATCCATTATTTACAGTTGAAGATGAAGGTGTTAAGTTTACAACAATACTTCCACTATTAACACTTACAGATGATACAGTAGCAGCATATAATGGGTTTCCACCTGAAAAATTTACACTAATATTACCAACATCACTTGCCTTGAATCCGCTATTAGTATTAAATGTAACACCTACTACACCGAGAGAAGCAGTTGCAGTAGCACCTCCATTATCAACAATGCTGACAATATTTACATTTGATAAATAACCAAGACCAGCTGAAGTTACTCCAATTGTTTCAATATATCCGTTGGGATTATTATCACTTCCGCTAGGATGTAATTGTGACAATTGACTATCATAAGCGAGATTGTTACGGAATCTTGCGAAACTTACACCTTGACTCAAGTTGGATGGATCATTAATAGAAACTTTTAAAGCAGAGTTTACAACTGATGTAGTTAATGTTGGAAAATTAGTACTTGTAAGATATGAACCACTACTACTATTACCAACTGAAGTGGATGAATAAAAGTTAATATAAACATTATCAGGTTTTACGTTAAATCTATAGCTGTCATTCATTCTTTTTGTGTTTGCAACATTGGTTAACCAAACACCGCCACCACTACCCCAATTTCCTAAATAAACATTATCATTTGAAGCACTTCCAAAGACGCTTTTAGCAGATACATAATCACTTATTTCAGTTACTTTATATATTGCAACAGGTGTTTGAACAATACCTAAATTTTGTAAACTTAATACATTCATTGTAATTTTATACATACCATTATTAACATTTACTAAATATTGACCAGCTACACCTGTAGTTGTGTAAGTAGCATTCAATGCAGTAGTAGTAATACCTCCAAGATTTGACCATGAATCATTCAAATAATTTAAATTTAAATTAGTGATGTTTGAAGGTGTAAATGAACTTTTAATAACGCTTACATTTGTATTGGGTACATCCATTGTTAATTCAACATAATAATATGGAGAAGTTAAAGAATATTGTGACAATTTTGACCAATCTACCGTGTAATTTACATATCCATACCCATTACTATAGCCACTGCTACTATTAAAGTTATAAAGGGTTTGTAAATTATATACGACATCTACTGATTGATTTGCACAAACATCAATCCATTGAGTTGTAAAACTTTGGAATTTACCAAACATACTACAAATATCATTATAAGTAAATTTAAATGTTAATGAAGGAGGTATTTGACCTATTACTGTAGCTACACCGTTATTATATGTGAAAAATTCCAAAATAGCTTGTCCAGCTGCGACTGGAAGACCAACTGCAACATAATAGTCATTATAAGAAATATTTAAATTTGAATAACATTCTAATGAAGTTGCAATAGAACTAGCTGAAATCTTGTATAATGGTGATTTGTTGTATCCTGCTGTAGCAGGGACATTAATATTTGCTCCATTAAATTGTACAAGTGTTGGTCTTGCCAAATTAATGTATGTCTTGTTATTTGATGCAAAATAATTATTACTACCACCAGATACTAAATAAGAAATAGCAATATTGTTTTGAATATTAACCATATTATTAAGAAAAGAACCACTTCCTTTGAGTTCAATCTTATAAGTCACAGTTGCTGGTAATAATGATGATCCATTTGGTTGTGAAAAATAGTTGAATAATGTATTGTTATTTGAATTATTGTCAAATGCGGAGAATTCTTGGGTATACAAAAAGTTACCACTTGCCATTGACAAACTTAATCCATTAACACTAACAAATTGTGTAGATGTAAGTAGTGCAGATGGTGCAAAAGCAGAAAGATCGGTTAAGGCTTTTTGTTGCATTAAGAAACGAACTCTATCACCACCACTAAATGTTGTTAAATTTACATTATCAAAAACAACAGCAGATGATTCTTGTGATACTTCATTTGCAAATTGTGCAGATGTAGAAGGTAATAAACCAGCTACAAATACACCATTTGCAACGGCCGTTCCAAGTGATGTACTATTAGAAGTTTCATAAACAGGAACGCCATTGACTAGATCATTTGTAATGGTAATTTTATAAAAATTCAAGTTGCTACTTGGAACGTTGTTATCTACAAATGATACGATGTCATTATTGTCAAAAGAAGGATTTTGTGAACCTTCTTTTAACAATACAGAGTTTGATAATCCATTTGTTGAAACAGCTGATCGAAGATAGCTTGGTGTTGATGAATCCCAATTTGAAGCAAAAGGAACAACCGTTTCTACTTTATAAGAAAGATATGGTAAATTTAAACGAGTTGTATCCATCACAGTATTACCAATGTAACCGAGATCAGTAGTACTGTAAAATATAAGCGTCTTATCACTTGAAAAACTACTTGATAATTGTTCTGTAGTAAATCGTTGATCAGGAGATTGAGCCCAAATATCAATTTCACCTTTTGAAAAAGATGGTTGGGATAATTTTTCGGGACCATTGATTAAACTAATATTAGGATTTGAGATTAAAGCACCAGCTCCGGCAATAGGATCGACAACAATATCATTAGCAACACCTAAAGAAATCGTACCATTAGTAATAGTAATAGAATGTTCCATGGAGGCGTTTGCACCAGCGTATTTTTGCATTAATTTATAATTTGATGCCAAATTATCATTATTTAATGAAAAATCAGTTGTTGTTGAACAATTGTATCCACCATTTGTAACACTATTTACTGTTAAATTATACGTTAACCCGTTAGAAATAATAGTTGAAATGTCAGAACTCATCCCTGTAAAATATGCTTGATTAAACCATGTAGCATTACTAAGACTTTCTTGTGCGACTCCTGGTGCACTTCCTGCAACTAATGAAGATGGAGTTCCACTACTATATGTTTGTAATGTATCACTGGTTGGAAGATTTACATTTGTGTTAGGAGAATAATTTACACCACCAATTTTATAACTATTAACAACTAAATTGCTAAAATATACGATTTGCCATGTGCCATTTGGTACATTGGCATTATCAGTAATGGTAATAGAATATTTAGAGAGTGCATGATAATATGATTGTCCAGATGTATAATCTATGATATTATTTGTAGCATTTTGCATAAGATATCTAGATGAGAAAACAGGTATAGTTGCTGGATTAACATTTGCATTAGTAACAGTAATTCCAACAGTACCTACTTTAGATGACACTAATTGTGTTTGGTTATTAATATTAACAAGAACAGATGTAGTATAATTTTGTCCTTGATTTAAAATAGTAAATCCATTACTAGTTACAATACCATTACTAATCGTACAAGTTGCAGATGCGCCACTTCCTACACCTGAAAAACTTAGTAAAGGTGCTACTTGGTACCCAGATCCACCACTTACCAAAGAAAGATTAGTAATACAACCATTAGTAATATTTGCAGACGCAACTGCACCACTTCCACCTGAAATAGTAACACTGGGTGCACTTGTGTAATTTACAGCACCTCCAGATTGCACGGAGATAGATAAAGTTCCATTTCCATTAACTGACGCAGTAGCATTTGTAGCTCCACCTGAAATAGTAACACTGGGTGCACTTGTATAATAACCACCATTTGCAGTAATTGAATTTACACTCAAATAAGTAGTAATTTGAGCTGTTGTGCCTGATATCGTAACAACAGGTGGTAAAGTATATCCACTACCAGGCTGATTGACTAAGATAGTTAAAGTTCCATTTCCATTAACTGACGCAGAAGCAGTTGCGCCACTACCAGTAGTATCACTATTTGCAGCTGCAATACTAACTGTAGGTATATTATTGGTTGTAAATGTATTTCCAGGCACAATTATAGAAGCAATTTTCATAAAAGCAGTAGCTACTGCTCCACCTGTAAATTTAATAGTAGGAAGATAGCTAGACGAATAATTAGCACCGGGTGTTACCATGTTTACAGCACTTACAACTCCGTTGGTAGTAAGAGTAGCTGTAGCAGTAGCTGTAACAATATTACTTAAATTTGGATCAGATTGATTAGGTACAATAACTACAGTCGGAGCTACTTGGTATCCAGATCCACCACTAGTAATTGAATAGCTTTTAATCATACCATTAGTAACACTAGCATTTATTTGAGCACCTTGTCCATCTAATTCTGAATACATTTTATTATTTAAAGTTGTAATTGGTTGATTTTTTAATACTAATGAAACATTAGCAGAAGTACCACTTAAATTTAATGATGCGTTCATTTTGTTCAATGTTTCAACTCCTAATGCAAGTTGTGTAGTAGCACTAATTTTTAAAGAGCCTATATTACCAAGACTATTGGTAGCATTTAATGTTATTGTAGTAGTAGTGAGTGAGTCACTCGCTGCAGGTGAAATAGTAATATTTAATGTATCAGGATAATTTGGAGCAGTTTCTGAAGTTAAAATTGCAGAGAGTTGTGGTGGTGTAATTAAATTAAAACTGCTAGTTCCTAAATAAGAATAAACAGCTGATTGACCACCACCACTACCACTACCAGGAACATATTGAGTTGCGATACAGCAAGAATGTGAATCTCCTGCATTTGAAAGTTGAGTAACCATAATTTGTTGTGCTAGAGGATTTACGATTTTAAATACTGAAGTATTGGATAGTGATGATGCATATGTAGTATTCATGTTAGATTGTGCTTGATATGATTTTAGTAAATAATTTAAAATATCAATTTCAGAGTTCTTCTCGACTGCTACCGCGCCAGAATTTCCAGCATAACTTGCTTTATATAACGTTTCTTCTAAAGAAACTGTAGTTAGTCCGATTGTGTTTGTTCCAGACATGTTTGTTTTCTTTTATACATGATTTTTTTTATTTTTATTTATTTTATCTTCTTTCTAAAAATTGTACTAAAATTCTTCTTTATTAATTTTTCTATTTAAATAAAATGTCTGAATCTAAAGATAATGAAAGTACTTCATCCGACTCTGATGAAAATTTAAAATTCATGGCGTGGACCTCTTATCTTGAAGATTTAATTTCAGGTTGGGCTGATAATGCCCTTAGTTATTCATGGCTTAATTTACAATCCGAAGCAAAATATCGAAATTTAAATTACATGTTTACCATTCCAATTGTCGTTTTGAGTACCATTGTCGGTACCATTAACGTAGGTATGAGTAGTTTATTTCCTCAAAATTTAGTTCAATACGGTCAAATTGGTGTTGGTGCTATTGGTATTTTTACAGGAATTCTCGGTACACTTCAAAATTTTTTTAAATACGCTCAATTAAGTGAAGCCCATCGAAGTTGTGCAATCCATTGGCATAAATTTTATCGTCAATTAAAGACCGAATTGGCATTAGAAGCATTGTGCAGAAAACCAGCTGGCGAATTTTTTCGATCTGCCAAAGCTGAAATGGACCGTTTACTTGACAGTAGTCCATATATTCCATCCGATATCATTAAAAAATATTTGGATAAACATGATAATGTGGAATTACCTGAAATTATTGGCAATTTACGAACTACTAGTGTTTATCGTGGCGGCCTTCGTATGAGTCCTAAAAACAGTGGTTATAGTAGTCCAAGTAATAGCGCCATTCCTCAATTTATTAAAGTTATCGGTGAGAAGTAAACGCCCTTTTAAAAAAAGGGCGTGCCCCAAAAAACTATGGGGGTCCATTCCCATCGCGACGGTTTCGATTCCATTTACGAAGATTGTTTGTATTATTTTTGTGGTTTTTTTGATTTGTTTTGGAAAAGGCCTTTTTTGAAAAATTTATTACTTTTTTGGTTCAGCTTTTGCGAAGCGAAAAGGTGATTTAAGGAGATAAACTTCTTTATAGAACCCGAGTGGCGCAACTGGATAGCGCGTCCGACTTCTAATCGGAAGGTTGCGAGTTCGACTCTCGTCTTGGGTGAATTTTTACAAAATTATTTGTAAAAAAATTTCTTAAAAAAATTAAATTGTACCAAAAGTATTTTTGATTTATCATCATTTTTAATGATAAATGTTATTTATCATTATTTTTAATGATAAATAATATATGTTAGTTTTATTTTTTACATTTCGGGCATAGATGAAGCTGAAACTTCAGGTACAACTTTGGAGGCGCTGCGTTTGGCTTTGGGGGAACGAGAGCGTTTGGAGGCACTGCGTTTGGCTTTAGCGGCACCGGAACGTTTAGATGAACGAGAGCGTTTGGAGACACTGCGTTTGGCTTTAGCGGCACCGGAACGTTTAGCAGAACGAGAGCGTTTGGCTTTAGCGGCACCAGAACGTTTAGATGAACGAGAACGTTTGGCTTTAGCGGCACCAGAACGTTTGGCGGAACGAGAGCGTTTGGAGGCACTGCGTTTAGCTTTGACGGAGCCAGAACGTTTAGATGAACGAGAACGTTTGGAGGCACTGCGTTTGGATCGGGAACGACGAGAACGTTTGGAGGCACTGCGTTTGGATCGGGAACGACGAGAACGTTTGGCGGAACGAGAGCGTTTGGAGGCACTGCGTTTGGCTTTAGCGGCGCCAGAACGTTTAGCGGAACGTTTGGCGGAACGTTTAGCAGAACGAGAGCGTTTGGCGGAACGTTTGGCGGAACGAGAACGTTTGGAGGCACTGCGTTTTGCGGAACGAGAACGTTTAGATACTGATTTCTTCATGCTCTTTGCCAAAAGTTTGCTTAAACTTTTGCGAACACGTTTATTTAAACTTTTACGAACACTTTTGGGCATTGATTTCATTACTTGTTTAACTAATTTTTTAGAAGCGCTGCGTTTAGAGGCAGAACGAGAACGTTTGACAGATCGGGAGCGTTTAACACTGGCACTGCGTTTTGATCTTGGCATTTTTATTTATAGTATATTAAAAATAAAAAAAAGATATTTTTTTCATTTTTTTATTACAAGAAAACTATCTCTTTTTTATTATTTTTATAAATTACCATTTAAATAAACATAGATGTACGGATCATACGGAATGTACAGTGGAAATAAGAGTAATTTTTCATCATCAGCCAATTTATACCAATCTGCTGGTGTTGTTAATTGTAACAATACAGTAGCATCACATACTCAAAATAACACAAGTTCAACTTATCGAAGTAATGACGGAACCGTCACCAGTTTTCCCACGGTTTCTAACACTAGTATCATGAATCCTATTGCTAGTGATAATACATCATCTTTTTCAAGTTATACACAAAAATCTTTTACAGCTCAACATGTTGATTATCAACAAAATCCTGCACCCGTTACGATTTCTGTTCGTCAAACACAAATGTTTCCAAAACCTGCTATTTACGTTGATGGTGGTCAAACAGTTACTGTATCCGATACAAATCAGGCTGGAACAAAAGTTTATCAACAAACCATTCCATACACCCAAGGACATTATGTAGAACAATATTCGATCGGAAGTAATAATAATTTAGCGATACCACCAACCAATGTAAATGTTCAAACAGTGAATTTTCCTCAGAACATTAATCCGTTATAACCGTTTCAAAATAAAGTCTAGCTAGTTTTTTAATCTTGTTTTGTAAAAATGGATAAACATTTTTGTATTATAATTATAATAAAGAAGAAAGTATGCAAAGTATTTATACCGCTGGGATGTCTTCTTACAGTATGGCAAATTTATATCAACCTGCTGGTATCGTTAACGTAAATTCAAGTTATTACAATAACAATACCAATCCAAATTACATGTCACAGCAAAGACTAGATAATGCAGGAGGTGTTTTATATGCAGCTCCTACCATAAAAAATACTAGTAGTGCCATGGGTTTATCTGTAAATGGTGCTCAAAGTGTAGAAACGCTTACCGATAATAATTTTTCCGCTCAACACATCGACTATCAAAAAAATCCTGCAGCCATTTCATGTACGTCTGGAGGAAGTTTTTCACAACAACAATCAGGAACTGGAAATACATTTCAACCCGTTTTACCAGGAACATTATATAATCTTAACAATCAACAGTATGCAACCATTACAAATAATATTCCAGGTAGTAGCAATATAGTTTTATTAGCCCCAGTTATTAGTAATGTAAGTGCTATACAAACAGGAAATCCAACTCCAGGAAATAATATTGATATAAGTTTTACATCAAATATAGCAACATTAAATCCTGTTTCTATTTCTATTTCTATTAATTCCAATCCATTTTTTAATCAAACACTTACATCTGGAAGCTTTTTTGTTTCAAATAATAATACATATATCTTTTCTATTGATCAGTTCTTCACTCCTGGAACGTATACAGTCACAATTACTGGTACCAATCCAAACGGAGGATTGATAGGTATTAATACAGGATCATTAACTATAAGTTAAGTAAACCAAAACCCATTACCATTTTCAATTTCCATATTTATAAACAACTATTTATAAATAAAAAGAAAACATGCAAGTTATTAAACGAGACGGTTCATCTGAACCTATTTCTTTCGATAAAATCACAAAGCGGATCAATGATTTAGTCGATTGCGGGGGTCGTTTACAGCATGTTGATCCAGTACTCATCGCAAAAGAAACCATTAATGGTATTTATAACGGTATTAAAACTACTGAATTAGACGTTTTATCTGCCGATATTTGCGCTACCAAATCCCACCATCACCCTGAATACAATAAACTTGGTGGTCGTATTTTAGTTAGTAACATTGTAAAAACGACATCTAATCATTATATTGACGTTGTAAGTCAGTTGTATAGTGCAGGTATACTTTCCAAAGATTTTTATGATTTTGTAAACGAACACTCTATCGAATTACAAGAAATGATAGATTACCAACGTGATTATATGTTTGATTATTTTGCCATGAAAACACTTGAACGATCTTATTTATTTAAGATAAGTGGTGTCATTATCGAACGTCCTCAACATATGTGGATGCGCGTAGCGATTCAAACCGGATTATCAAACATGAAAAATATCAAAGAATCCTATGAATTGATGAGTAGTCTTTATTTTACACACGCAACTCCTACACTTTTTAATTCTGGCACCAAACATCCTCAATTAAGTAGTTGTTTTCTCACATCAAGTGAAGACAATCTTGAAGATATTTTCAAAACCATTTCGGATGTAGCAAAAATTTCCAAATGGGCTGGTGGAATTGGTCTATCATTATCTAATATTCGAGCCAAAGGAAGCATGATTCGTGGTACCAATGGAAAATCAGAGGGTATTATTCCGCTTTGTAAAACACTAGAAACCGTTGGGCGATACATTAATCAAGGTGGAAAACGTAATGGAAGTATTGCTTGTTATTTGGAACCTTTTCATGCCGATATTGAATCGTTTATTGAATTACGTAAAAATACAGGAGATGAAAATTTACGCACTCGTGACCTTTTTATTGCCTTATGGATTCCTGATCTTTTTATGAAGCGTGTTCAAGCCGATGAAGAATGGACATTAATGTGTCCCAATGAATGTCCTGGATTAGTTGATTCATTTGGAGAAGCATTTGAAACATTGTATACGAGTTATGAAAAGGATAAAAAAGGTAAGAAAACCATTCGTGCTCGTGATTTATGGAACAAGATTCTTGAAAACCAAATTGAAACGGGTATGCCTTATATTTCGTTTAAAGATAGTGTAAATCGTCGAAACATGCAACAACATGTTGGTGTGATTCGAAATAGTAATTTATGTAACGAAATTGCCTTATATTCGGATAAAGAAAATATTGCAGTTTGCAATTTGAGTAGTATCTGTCTGCCACGTTTTGTAGAAAATGGAACTTTTAATTTTGAAAAATTACGACATGTAGCAGGAGTTTGTACACGTAATTTAAATAATGTGATTGATGTAAATTTTTATCCCACACCTGAAACACGTAAAACCAATATGGAACATCGACCAATTGGTATTGGTATTCAAGGCTTAGCGGATGTTTATTGCATGTTGGGGTATTCATTTGGGTGTGATGAAGCTCGCTCATTAAATCGTTTGATTTTTGAAAACATTTATTACGGATCCGTGGATATGAGTATCCAACTTGCAAAAAAAGATGGACCGTTTCCTAGTTTTAACGGATACAAAAGCGAAAACAAGAGTGAAAATGATAACGAATCACTTCATGCACAAGGGAAATTGCAATTTGATTTGTACACCAACGAACCGTTTCAACCGATACTTACCCTTGACTGGGACCATTTAAAAAATGAAATGTCAAAATATGGTATTCGTAATAGTATGTTGACGGCATTAATGCCGACGGCTTCGACTAGTCAAATCATGTGTAACAATGAATGTTTTGAACCGTATACCAGTAATATTTATTTACGTAAAACTCTAGCAGGTGAATTTACGGTAGTAAATCAACACCTTATCAACGATTTATTAAAATTGGGTTTATGGAATCAGAAAGTATATGAGGAAATTTTGTTTGATAACGGAAGTGTGCAAAAGATTAAAAGTATACCAGAACATATCAAAAATATTTATAAAAATGCATTTGAGATTAAAATAACCGACATGTTGAAACAAGCCGTTGAACGAAGTCCTTTTATTGATCATATGCAAAGTATGAATTTGTTCATGGCAAAACCTGATTTTAATTTATTGAACAGTAGTCATTTTTATAGCTGGAAACATGGGTTAAAAACTGGAATGTATTATTTACGAACGCAACCAGCGGCTGATGCAGTAAAGTTCGGAATCGATGCAAATTCTATTAAACGAATCAAAGATGAACGTGCTGGAGTGGAAGATGGTGTATGTCCACGTGATCCTTATTTACGGAGTATTTGCGAAAGTTGTTCGAGTTAAGGGATGGAGGGGATTTCATGCCGGTTGTATTTTAAAAATAATAAATATAATCACAAACAAGTCAATATAATTTTTAAAAATAAACAAACTTTTAAAAATAAGAAATAAAATAAAATAAAATAAAATAAAAAAGTCTAAAATATATTTTATACAACACACACATTTGTTGTGTGTGTGGAAATATTTTTTCATTCTAAAATAAATTTTAAAAATAATTATAAACTAAAAATTTTTAAAGCATTACAGACTAAATCAATTTTTTGAGTTATTTTTATTTTGTCATTAATTTAACAAAAAAAATAATTTTTTATTTAATTTATATAAAAATTTTGATTTTTTGTCAAAATTTTAAAACAATTTAAAAAATAACTTATTATATAAAATGGAGTGTGAACATTGTAAGATTATAGTAAAAACAAAATATATACTGAAAACTCATTTAGTAAATAATAAGGCATGTTTAAAATTACGTGGGCTTACTATGGAATCTAAATTTACATGTAAAGGATGTACTACAACCTTTATGAATAATACAAATTTAATGATACATTTTGATAGTTGTAAAAAATATATATTATTAAAAGTTCAAGAAGAACATTCACAAGAAATTGAAAAACTTAAAGAAGAACGTAAAAAACAAATAGAAAAAATACAAGAAGAACATCAGAAAGAAATAGAAAAAATACAAGAAGAACATAAACAAGAAATTAAAAAAGTACAAGAAGAACGTAAACAAGAAATCGAAACATATAAAAAATATAATAATGAACAAGAATTTAAACTAAATGAACACGAAAAAACTATAAAAAATTTACAACATGAATGTAAAGACTATTATACTTTAAAAATTGATCATAAAATACTTAAAGAAAAATATGAAGATTTGAAAAATCAATATGAAAAAACGATATCAAAACTTGAACAAAAAATAAATCAATGTGATTCTTTTATCCAAACACTTGCTCGTGAAGGAAGCAATAAACCTACAACTACAACTCATAATACAATTAATAATACCATTAGAAATGCTTTATCAACTGATTACACTCTTGAAAAACTAGAACAAAAAAAACTTGAAGAAACAATGAGACAACATTATACTGAACGTGATTTTTTTAACGGTCAAAAAGGATTGGCAAATTTTTGTTTAGAACGTATTATCAAAGCGCCAGATGGTAAAATGTTAATTTGTTGTTCTGATATATCAAGAAAAAAATTTAAAATCCTTGATGTACATGGAAATTTGAAAGAAGATATAGAAGCACGACTACTTTGTCAAAAATTAAAAATTCCGATACAAAATATAACAAAAGAAATATATGATAAAATACAATATAAAATTGACCAAGAGCGATCAAGATTATCCGATAATGATGGATCACGTCGTGAAAAATTGTTAGATGATTCAATGCGAGCACAAAAGGTTTATATTGATAATATGAATTTTGATGATTTAAATTATAACCAAGATTTCATGCATGAACTTTGTGTATTATTAAATATTTAATAAGTCTAATAAAGAGTTTAAAAAGTTTTTAGCACGTTTTTACTATATTTATAATAACTTTTTATTATAAATAATAATATATTGCAGACTATTTTGGTGCAGCTTTTTTGAAAAGCTGCTTAGATGATATCAATCGCGTCAAATACATCACGATTAGAATAACTAGGTTTTTCTTCTTGTTTATACTTTTCGTTATACGTTCCTCTGCTGCTTGATGTTGACAAATGTAATTGTTGTTGATACCTTGTTTGATAATAATCAATATCAATCTTATCTTTGTCTTTCTCTTTGTCTTCTTTGTCTTTATTAATTGATATATTAATATTAATTTGATTTTCAAAGAGCTCAGTGATAGGAAAACATGAAATAATATAATAAGCAGGTATAATTTTTGTAGAAACACGTACATATAATATTTTATAACCTTTATGTAAGAAATATAAAAAATCACCAACAGCTGATTCTAGGTTAAAATATTTATTATTATATAATTCTTCATTTTTATATTCAGAAAGAGCAATTTGTGTTTGTTTTACTATACTATTTTGTACTATTTTAATTCTATTTAAATTTGTGTCTCGATACACATAAACTGTCATCTTTTTTCTATTTGATGATTTGATCCAGAAAAAACAATTTTATAAGAAGGGTCCCGTCCCAACACAACGGATAGATTACGATTTTGCTCCGTCGTGCTCTTTTAAATTTTTATTAAAAAAGCCAAAACGTAAAAAGGTGGTAAAAGAGTCATTACTTTATTTGTTCCACTTGGATAAGTTTGACCATATTTATCATTTGTTAATTGAGAATGACAATCACATCCTTTTACTTTATTACATCCAATACAATTACCATCACTACATAAATTTGGACTACAATTTTTATATTGTTTATATTTTGTACCATGTTGATGTTGAGGAAGTTGTTCTAATTTTAATGTTGTTTGATGATTTTGATTACCTATTTGTGTACCTAATGTTGAAAAGTCTCCTCCAATAATAAACTCATTTATTAAATTAGGTGTAGTAAAATCTCCATTTTTTGTTTTATAGGTTTTTCCATCACATAATTTCCAACCAGTTGGAGTTTTTGATGAATCTCCGTACCATGCACATACAGAACCAATTGGAAATTCGTCATCATCTGTATTTTTTTGAATACATAACAACATTGTACATTGTGGTAAAATAATTAATTCTTTTGGTTTTTCTGATGGTGTTGTTCCTGTTAATGTATCATGTTCAGGAGCATCTTTATCTGTACATGATATATCTTTATCATTTCGATAACATTTATTTTCTGTGGTATATGGAAAATTATATAGATGTTCGTGTTTAGGTATATTCAAATAATCAAGCGTGATAGATACATTTCCACCTTCGTTTGGATATATATTATTTTTTCCTAATAATAATTTATTTGTAGCAGGTGTATACGTACTCCATCCATTTGGTAGTTTATTTGTACTATTGTAATACCAAATGATTGAACCTTTTGGAAAAGAATCTTCTTTTGAATAATTATTTCTCATCAAAAATCTAACAGTAGTATATGGAGGTAAGATAGAAAATGCACTTTCAGATGAAATTGAAAACATAGTTTTTGTCACCAATTGTTGCGTAATATGTTTACCGTCATCATCACCTGTGTCACTTCCATTATATACACAAGAAATATCACTATTTGTAGGACCTCTAATTTGTGCACTAAACTCTGGGCCAAAAATATCATGTGTATGAGCTGGCATCTCTTCTATTGTAAGTACATGTTTATCACTTCCTCCAACTTTTCCGATATCTAAGCCACTTCCACCTAATATAAATCGTCCTTCTAAATTTGGTGTATTATTTTCTCCATTACATTCTTTATCCCAACCTGATGGTAATTGATCACCATTCCATGCAATAATAAGATTATTGGGTATACATTCTCCATTATTGGTAGCTGTTCCTATTTCGTTACAAAGTTCATTATCACTGTACTGACAATTGTTACCGACATAGGGAATCATATAACTAGTCACTTTACTTTGATAATTATCGCATTCACAATGACCTGTAGGTTGTAAGTAATTTCCATCACGATCTTGGACATACTTTCCACGATCACTACATAATTTTTGATCAGGTTGCTTAATAATGTATTGCATAATATCTTCATCGTTCAATACACATTGCGCAATCATGTCACCTGTACCTACATCAAAATAACGACGATTATTACTATCAACAAAAACATCATTGGTTGTATCTAATGTACCTTTTGGATTAGCGCATACACGTACAATATTATTATTTCCAATTTGTCCATTATTATATGGAAGCACTTTATTCTTATCATTTTTTACATAGGATAAGCATAAATCAGATCGAGTAGTAGGAAAAATTGGTTTACTATCATTTTCATCATTATAAATTTCACCATTATACCCTTTATATGATTTAGAAGTCACGCCTATATTTTGTAAACATTTTTGACTTGGACGGCCTCCTTGATTTTGACACACCCATTCACTGCCATAGGAACCACAGTGAAAACAAGTTGGATTTTCTTTTTCACCTTTGCTATTCACACAGAAAGCGCCTTCGGGTAATGGAGGACAGTCGCCTTCCCCATGAATTTGCTCTTTGCATTCCCAATTGTAATTGGTACTGTAATCACAAAGACCAATTTCACCATCACTACAACTTTTACGTTCTTTGGGGCAACCTAAACAAGTTGCACTAACAGCTTTACCAGTTTCATCTTTACACGATTGAATGTGACCAATCATGTCTTTACTACATAATTGATTACCACATTGTTTGTCCCAATCTTCCATATTTTGAAAGCGTTTACCGCTTCCAATCAAATCGTTACAAGATGCAAATTTTGCTTCCCATTTACCTTTAGTACATACATAATCAATTCCTTGACAATAATCACCAGCTGGTTTATCAGCTGTTTTACATGAACAATCACTACCTGTATATCCATCGTCGCATACACATGTTAAAAATTCATCGTTTTCTCCACATACCGGGTCACCTTTATTGCTGCAATTTTTTTCACGAGAATATTCACAATGAAGTCCGCAATTACCTTTGTCACAAACACAATGTACAAAATCACCTTTTTCATCACAATGAACGTTTCCTTTGGTATTACACAGTTTTTCTTTGGTATGTTCACAGTATTTTCCACAAGAACTATCACTCCCATTTGCTTCACAATCGCAAATAGGAGAGCCATCTACCAGTTTAAATTGAGATGCTAAACGACAGTTCCATATATCACATTGGTCACCGTAATATTGTACACCATCAACACTGGGTTTACATACACAACGTTGTTGGGCTTCATCCCATAGTTGATTATCATTACAAGCTATTTCGTCACAATCACTACCTTTCCATTTAGGTAAACAATCACACTTTTGAGTGTTGGGATTCCATACTTGGTGTGATGGATTTTTGCAAGGATTGATATCACATTTTTCACCACTGTAACCATCATTACATACACATTTGCCTGTATTTTTATCTAGTATTCCATTACCACATTCTTTGGCAACACAATCACCTTTGCTATCCAGTGTAAATAAAATACCACATTCACATGAATCATTGTTTTTATTATAAATGGTATTGGGTTTTTCACATTTTGTAGCACATCCAGCTCCATAATAAGGTTGTTTACAATTGCTACAATTTCCATTTTCATCAACGTTACCGACACCACCACATGTATCCATGTCACTAAAATTACATTTAGCACCTTTATATCCTTGGTCACAAATACATGTCAAGTTTCCAAAAGAATCACGTTGTAATGTACCGTGTCCACACCGTTTTGGAACG
>Ga0114964_10001660_pt1 | contig 16166 bp, 18 predicted proteins | sample C_131016_MF_Meta_FD_92638 | JGI IMG/M metagenome (GOLD analysis project Ga0114964, IMG submission 92638) | Freshwater microbial communities from Lake Croche, Canada to study carbon cycling - C_131016_MF_MetaG | ecosystem: Environmental > Aquatic > Freshwater > Lake | place: Lake Croche, Canada... | reverse complement strand
GGGGGGGGTAGGGAGGGGGTCACTGGGCCTCTCCTTGGGCCAAAGGAGGGGGGGGAGGGGGGGGTCGCCCCTAGGAAAACGCTGTCAATTCTTGGAAAAAATTGAAGTAGGGAGGGGTCAAAGGAGAAGTCAGCCCAACCGTAGTAGAAACGTAGTAGGCACCAGAGAATGAGCGAAATCGGCTATATCTATTGCATGTCCAACCCCGCCTTCAAGGACGGTATGGTGAAAATCGGCCTTACCCTACGGACCCCTGAAGAACGCCGTCGTGAACTCCGAACAACGGGCGTGCCTCTGCCGTTCGTGGTCGAGTTCGCAAAACAAGTCATAAACCCCGCCGAGAAGGAGAAATTCCTTCACACGATCCTGGCTGAAAAGCGCATCAGTGATGACCGAGAGTTCTTCAACCATCCAGTTGAGGAAGTCAAAGCCCTGTTCGAGATGTTCCAAGGACCGTGGTGGGTTCAAGAAGAAAATCAGTCTTCGCCAAGAAAGCGGTCCTCTCAAGAAGACCGCGATGAAGAAGCCCGTGCTAAAGAAGCACGAGCCCATGAGAAGCAAGAGCACGCACGGTTCAAGGAGCAACAAATTATGCGAAAACTCAAAGCAGACGCCCAAAAGGCGGAAATGAAGGCTCAACACCTTATGTACATGAATCAGTGGCGCAAAGAAGCATTCGGTGCTACGGATGACGACGAATAACTACACAAAAAGTTCAAAGAAGAAAAAAGTTACGCGCTTTTTTCATGGATGGTTTCATAAAACACAATCTATAAAAAAATTGAAAGAAAAGTCGGTCTAAAAGGAGTCAGGCCAATCGTAGTAGAAACGTAGTAGCCACTGTAAGAATGTCCGTCCCACCGAATTGTCAGATGTCCGAGGAAGAGTACTTGGAGCTCTTCATCGAGAATCAGCGCTGGCTCAACGATCTCTCCGCCAAGGAGCAGCGTAAGGAGGAGCAAGAGCGCCTCGAGGCCGAGGCGGAGGAGCAGGCCTGGCAGGAGGAACACCAGCGTCAAGACGCCATCGCCGCTGTCCGTGCGTCCTTTGAGACAGGCCTTGCGAGCATTGGATATGGCCCCTTCAAGGAAGACATCATCATCGCCCACGCCGAGTGTAACCTCAAGTTCCTCCCTCACACCAAGGAGTGGAACCTCGAGTTTGACAAGTACGATGCTGTTAAGGACTGGCGCGCCTGGTGCTGGTCCAAGATGCACGGCTCCATCTCCAAAGGATGGTAAACACAACGAAACAATACGCCCCAAACTGACGAAACACTAGAAAAGTTCAAAGAAGAGACACTCTCTTTTTTGTACTTCATGTAGCTACAGCTATAAAAAAATTGAAGCATGGACCGGCTCTGAAGGAGAGTCAGAACAATCGTACTACCACCAAACTATGCACATCTTGAGCACGCTTACCTGCGAAACGTGCGGCTGGCAAGGAGCCAAGTGGTTCTGCTCCAATTGGACCGATAACGGCTCCTGCTGTCATGAGTGTGTCGATACCTCACAGCGCGTTGGTGAACTCTGGACGCCGTCCCACACGTGTCCTACATGCCACGGTCCCGCGTCCTATCCGCTTCCCATGCTCAAGGAGCAGCAGCAGATTCGCGCCATCGCCGAGGCGACCAAGGACATGTCCAAGATGGAGCAGGCCATCTATGCGGCAGGCATGCTCGCCGCCTACGACCTATGGGATGTCGTGGCTATGGAGGGTATCGCAAACTTCCTGGTCGATGCGGAGGACACCACTCGCGCACTAGCCACGCTCTTGCCGTTCGTAGAAGATACATGGCATTGGTTCAAGCACATGTCATACAAGGAGCGCCTGCCGTTTCTCCGTGCGAAGGCAGAGGCGGTTGCAGAGGAGGCAGAGGCGTCGCTGGACGAGGTCCCTGCCATCTACCACTACTAGTACACTCCCGAATCCGATTGGGATTCGGATGCCGATAGTTGACAAAACATTAAAAAAAATTAAAAGAAGAAAAAAGGAACACCCTTTTTTCTTGTATGGAACCATCTAAAAAAATTGAAGCATGGACCGGCTCTGAAGGAGAGTCAGACCTAACACCCAATCATGTCGTCCCACGATGGAGAACTCTACTGCGCTACCTGCAACACCATCTTTCCTTTGGAGAACTGCGCCAACTTCCGTCCCGACCAAGAGTTCTGCGGTGGCAGCTGCCGTCAGGCCAAGTCCAAGGATTTCGACCAGCACACCTGTGCCTGTGGCAGCACAGCGGGATACTGGATGCCGCCTGAGGAACCTGGACGACTTGGATATGCCAATCTAGGGCCACAGCCTCTTACGCGAAGTTCGTGGCGCAATAAGGAACTCACACACGAGGAACTCCTTGCGCATACCGAGCGCGTCGAAAAAGAAAAAGCACGCCTCACCGAAGAATACCGAGCACTATTTCAAACATGCTCCCTCTGTCACTGCCTCATCCAGTTCGAAACTTGTCCTTGCGCATCCTGGAAAGAAGCCGAAGAAAAACTCGCCAAGGAACGATGCGATATTTGCGACAAACTCGGCCACACCGCCTCTACTTGCCTCAATTGAAGAAACAGACTAAAATCAAAGAAAGAAAGCGGCGACTTTTTTCGTAAAAAAATTGAAGACAGATTGGTCGGTAAGGAAAATCAACCCATTATCCATGTCTTCCCTTCGTCGTTCTGCTCGCATTGCCGCCAAAAACGCTCCGTCGACTCCCGTCAAGTCCCGTTCCAAGCGTGAGACCCCTTCCGCTCCCATGAAAGAAAACACCCACGTGTCACGTTCTATTGTGACTCCCATCACTACCAAACCTGGTTCAATTCATGAATTCTACCATTCGCCCGCATTGGTGGCGGCGCGAGCCGCCGCCGAGGCGCTCTATCCCGCATACTCCAAAGAGTACTACAATGAACTCGAAAAATCAGAGGCCCTTCAAGAATGGCGTGCCGCCTACTGGAACAGTCTCCCTTTCTCTATCTCCGCAGGATGGTAAGAAGAAAAATTAAAAATACGAAAATCAAAGAAAAAGAAAGAAGCGGCTGCTTTTTTCATAAAAAAATTGAACACCGCCATTGAACAGTAAGAAGTCAAACCCACCATGTCTTCCATCCTTCGTCGTTCTGCTCGCATCGCCGCCAAGGCTCAGGCCCTGGCTCATCCGACACCCATCCTTCGCGCGGTTGCGGTCAAGAATCCACAGCCCATGTTTCGAGACATGGATGAGGCGGGTGCTCGTACTTCGGCTGCCATTCGTCACATGATGAACCTCCTTACGATACGTGCCGACCCAGACGAGCTTACTGCCGATGCTCTTGTGTCGTTGACGCGCTCCATCTGGGCCATCGAGGATGCCATTGAACTCAAGATGAAACAAAATATCTTGAAAGGTGACATGATCGCAGTGGAATCCGTTCCTGCTATCATTGCGCTCCTTGTTGCGGTAGAAGAGGAGTTAAACCGCGACATCACCGTCTTCTCACGGTACCGTCACATTCCACGCTCTCTCGTTATCGCCGCTCAATCCATCGGCACAACCATCAAATCATCCTTCTATTCCGACTAAAAAAGAAAACAAGAACACAAAGAAAAAAGAGCAGGCGGCCTTTTTTCTTAATTAAAAAAATTGAATAAACGGACCGGCTTGTTATAGAGTCAACCCTCAATCATCCATGTCTGCCATCCAAGAAAAGCCTTTTACGAACCAAGATGCGTCCATGGCTTCATGGAAAGCCGCTGACGAAGAGAAGAAACGTGTTGCTCAACTCCGTCGTGATGAGTTGGAAGCGAGTACAACTCTCACATTCGACGAAAAAAAAGAACTCCTTGCCATGCGAGCCATTGAAACCCACGAATGCGCGATTCAGTACTTTCCGTTTTCTGAAGCGAGCCTCTACTCTCCCATTCTGATGGAGCGCGATAGGGTGTCGCGCCAACAAATCTATGACGAGATGAAAGAGAAAGAACGAATCGATGCCGAGAAAGAAAATCGTGAAGTACATGACACTTGGTTCCCGCCGAGCTCGCTTGGACTTGTCCTTCGCTCCAAAACATTCAACTCGAGACGCTGGGAGATCGAACAGCGTGGACGCGCCTGTGCCAACCCTGGCGCATTCTTCGAGCTACACACTCAGAAAATCTACAACAACCCCGAGTACCAAACATACGCACTCTTGCGTGTGAATACCCCCCAACGCTGGATCAACTTCGATCTCTCGTACACGGAGACTGAGTCCCCGTTGGACCTGGTTCGAGAGTACCTCCAACAAAATAACATCAACGTAGGCGTCCAAGAAATGGTAGAACAGACCGAATCGCCTATCTCCTTCCTTCGTGTCCTGCCGACCGCAGTTGGAGAACCGATTGAATGGACAGTGGGCAACGATGTCCCCGCAACATACGGTCCTGCATCACTGAAAGTGGTCACGCTTTAAAAAAACAAGGTACGAAAAAAAGAGGAAGGTACGCCTCTTTTTTTTATAAAAAAATTGAAGACTATTATGGCCTGGAGAGAAATCAACCCTCTTCCATTATTCCAAGATGTCATTCGACCACATTCAAACCACCATTCTCTTCCACGGCAACTGCATCGACGGCTGGTTCGCTGCGTACTTCGCGTACTGTAATCTCCAAGACACCAAGATTCAGATGTTTCCGATCGCCCCGTCGCAACCGAACACCTGGCCGTCGTCTGAGATGATGGAAGGTACCGATATCTGGCTTCTGGATGTCTCCGTGCCTGCTCACGTTCGTGAGGAGTGGACCGAGGCTGGCGCACGCTCCATCCAGTGTATCGACCATCATGCCACGGCCATCGAGCAGTGGCCCGTTGAGTGCTGCCCGATTCACACCGACTGTTGCGCGGCCCTTCAGACGTTCCGTCACTTCTACCCCGAGTCCGAGGTGCCTGCGTGGCTCCACTCCATTGACCGTGTGGACCGCTGGGTAGACGTGACCTATGAGGACCGTTGCCTTCGTGAGTTTCTCCACGATATTGCGCGCTTGCCCGTTCAACAGCGGATTTCCGAGGCCATTGAGATGACGAATCAATTCCTCTACAATATGAACAACCATCCCGAGACCTACTCATGGTTTCTCAACCAAGGCGAGAGACAACTCCTTGTCAAGGATGCGCAGCTGATGCGCGTCATTGAGTCCAAGGGACACACCATTCTGATTGATAAGGAGCGTGCGGCTATGTGGCAACTCCCTGCTACCTGGATCGGTCGCAACATCTTCTTGATGGATACCAGCGATATTATCCTCGATACAACAGAGGCCTCTCATTTGGTCTTCACCACGATGCCCGAAATTGCCGTGTTCATCAACTATCGCAACAAAATCTTCTATACTGCGAAGAAGAACGGCATCATGAAACAGATGGTCGTCTACTCCGCTCGCAGTTCCGTCCCTCATGGCCTCCATCTGACCGACGGTACCATCTTCCGTGGTCACCCGACCTCCGCAGGCGCCTCTCTGGTACGAGGCGAGGCTACTCATTTTCCCTTCCTTCTGTAATCAACGCTAAGAAAATCCCATTAAAAATTGAAAAAGACGGCTGGTCTTTTTTAACAGTACCCTTCTTCTCCATGGAATCCTTCGTTACTTCCTATGGCCTGCCGTTCGCGGCCTTCCAAGAACTCCTTCAAACCACCAACTCGGTCGTAGCAGGTAGTGCTGCCTTGGCACTCTACCTCGCAGAAAACGGGATCGATCCTGGATATGAACCTGGTGACATGGACATTTGGGTAGAGGATACCCAGCAACTCGTCGCCGCACGAGGGAACTACGTTCAGTATGGAAATCTGTACCTCTTTACCAACTTTCTGATCAAAAACAACTTCAATCTCAGCACCAAGTTCGAGCCCAAAGAAGACTACGAAACTCTTCATAATATTACCAACATTCTATCCTTTGTCAACCGAGAAGGAAAAGAGATCCAAGTGATCATGATGAAAGAGTGCGATATCCACAACTACATCTTCCACAATTTCGACTTGACTCCCTGTATGACATGGTGGAATGCTCGAGAAAACGTGTTTGAATCCATGTGGCCTGGAGAGACGCTTCAGAAAGAGATGTACTACCAACTTTCACATGAGATGAACGAGCGTGAAATCGCCCGCATCGAAAAATACAAGGAGCGCGGGTTTCAACTCTTGGAGAAACCCTGTCCTGCGATTGGCCGCCGAGATACGCGATTCGACCTTGGCTGTTTGGCTGGACAGACTGCGTTCGACTTGTTTGCCTATGAAGAGGTCGATTGTGTGACGTTTCTTCAATCCAGTTGGCATGTTCTCCTTCGTGTTGGCGAGCAATTTCAGGCCTTTCACCGAACTACCTTACATGACTACTTGAAAGGTCATGTCTGTCATCATCACTATCTACAGGAACTCTACGATACACCCCACAAACAAACCATACTCCATGCGAGCATGACATGGGTCAATTGGTCCGATTATTCCATCGTTGAGCTCGTCCCTGCCTATACCATTCCGTATGAAAATACGACCAAATCCATCTACGAGTGCCACTTCTATACTATCAAAGATTGGAAAGAGCGTCGAGCAGGATTGATCTTGACCATTCCCTCCAAAGAGGCCATGGAAAATGCTCCATTGCCGAATATGCCTGTGCCCGATATCCCTCTTAACCTATACGAAATGTACTGGATGGACGGCTAACCTTAGAAACTAGTAAAAAAATTGAAGAAAGACGGCGGTCTTTTTTCGAGTCACACTGTTTTATCCATGACTTCCACGCTTATTCCTCTTTGGACCGGCTTCTCCTATTTCGAGCATCAGGAAAAGGGCATCCGATGGATGCTAGAGAAAGAGAAAGAGGGAACGGAAGTCTCCACTCGTGATGGCAAAGGTGAGGTGCTTGTGCGCGGCGGCTTCCAATGCGACGACATGGGTCTCGGAAAAACAATCCAAATTGCCGCCACCATGGTCAATCACGCAAAGAAGCAAACCCTTCTCATTGCGCCGCTGGCCATGATCGAAACCTGGGGGGAGGTCTGCCAGCATGCGGGCATGATCGTCTACGAAGTTGTCAAAGGAGTATGGGTCAAGCGGGATGGCACCGCGACCGCCGTGTCCCGTCATTTCATGAAGTGCCGCCCCTCTGTATACATTAGCAACTACGAGAAATTGTATCACAATTTTGCCTTATTTGATCGTACATGGGACCGCGTGGTGCTCGATGAGGCCCACAAGATTCGTAACGGCGACGGGCAAGTTGCCATCTATGCCCGTAAAATCGTCGCACCCATTCGTTGGGCCGTCACAGGAACACCGTTGGTGAACTCCCTGAAAGATGTTGTCAGTCTCCTGATGTTTATCGGTGTTCCTTGTTCCCCTCTGTGGTCATGGGACTCGCGCTTGAACACCATTCTCCCTGAGATTCTCCTCCATCGCTCCCTGAACTCCCTTCGCGCCGTCATCAAGGGTGCCCCTCCTGTTCCCGAGATTTACAACGATGTGCTGGCCTTTGTCACCGAAGAGGAAGAGGACTTCTATCATGGCGTCCAAGGTGCTACCGAGTCCATGATTGCCAAGTACTCTGGCGACCTGCTGTCGTCGGCGGAAGTGTTCAAGTTGTTACTGCGGTTGAGACAGATTTCTGTTCATCCTCAAGTCTATATCAATGCCAAGCGTCGCGAAGACCCGCTGTATTCTCGCAAGAACTGGGCAACGGTCAGCACCAAAGTCGAACGAGTGAAAAATATCATTCGTCAGGACTCTACTGAAAAAGTACACAAATACATCGTCTTCTGCCAATTCATCGATGAGATGGCACTGATGCGTGAAGCCCTCTTGGGCCAAGTAAAAAGCGAAAACATTCTCATGTACCACGGCGGCCTGAATCAAGCCGAGCGCACCGCGGTCCTCGCCAAATCCAAGAAAACTACCGAAACCACTGTTATGTTGTTACAACTTCATGCGGGTGGAGTAGGACTGAACCTCCAAGAATATGATCGCATCATCTTCGTCAGCCCCTGGTGGACAGCCGCCCTGATGGACCAAGCCATCGCACGTGCCGTTCGAATGGGTCAGACTGAAATCGTCAAAGTATACCATTTGCGTCTTGCCGCAGAAGATGGCGCCACCATTAATATTGATAACATGGTGGATGCCAAGGCAGTTGAAAAGCGAAAAATGCTAGAGAAGTTGTTCGCACTGTGCGAATAAGTAGAGAATCAAGAAAGGAGTTTTTTGATTAAAAAATTGAAATGCGGCGCAGGGATGTAATAAAGACAAGACACCTACTTATCAGAAGATGTCTATCCAAGAAGCAATTGCTACTGTAATCAAGCGAAAGGGCCCGCGCATTTATCGTGCGTCTGTTCTACCTTCGGTTCTACCTTCGGTTCTACCTTTGGACGAACGTCATACTGCGACCGCCACCTGTAACGGCCGTGAAGACATGATGTGCCAGCTATTCAATCGGGAAGTGGAGGATAGCGCACTTGCGGTGTTCCCCTGCTCTCCTTCCATTGTACGATCATTTCGTACAATGGTGTTGGACAAATGTGTAGGATTTCGCCAAGCGGTCCGAGCAGGTGGCCTCAACGCTCACTACGACCTCGAAATTCAGACCGAGACCAAAAACATTCGTGCCGAGTTAAAAGTAACAAAACACAAGGCGTCGCCATTAGAGGTCCTTCGATGGACACCATGGGTCGACACCGTCCAGTTCCTTCAAGGGCAACTCGCCTCCTCTGTTGGGCGGCGCTTCCTTGGTGAATGCGGCGAACCAATGATTCACGCATGGTTCGATGAGGTCGTTCTGCCTTTCTCTTCCAAGATTCCCGATGCCGCTGGAATGACAGCAGCCGGATATCAGAAAGCCATGTCTACGATTGGAATGGTAGGAAAACAAGAAGAACCATCCAAAGCATTTATCCTTGGGCTTCGCGCTCAAGAATCACTTCAGAAAGAACTCCAACAGTTATGGCTTGATTTCGAGGTTCGATGGCTCTCCTCTCATTCGTTACACCATGCGGGTCTAGAGGAAGTCATTCGAGAAATTATCGAATCAAAAGACGCATGGATTTGCGTTGCCAAGAACCAAGTACAATGGGTCGACGGTCTACGTGTGATCGGCCTCGAGTCCGCTGGTGTGGCTCCTAAGAAAAAAGGTGGAATGCTGTTCCGCTACCAACTCACTCTTCAATCAGGCGACGAAACAAAAATAGTTCCCATTGAATGTAAGTTTCACTGGAAGAATGGCGGCCAAGCTGTTCAAAACATCAACTTCTTACTCCTCTAACTCTTCCTCTTCTTCCTTCGAATCATCTACACGCTGCGGCGTATCATGGTAGGTGATTTTTGGTAGTGACAAGACGACTTGTTCGCACAGACGTGGCGGGACCGCATTTCCAATTTGCGTGATGATTTCTTTTTCATTTCCTTGCCACGGGTAGTCGACTGGAAATCCTTGGATTTGTGCCAGCTCCTTTACCGATAGACAGCGCACCCAATACTTGTCTTGTTCCTTGTTGTACAGCCCTACAAAGAGGCGCGGGCAGACCCCATACGTACAAATAATCGTCTTCGATGGCTTATCTGGGTCTAGAATCTGTCCATGATAGCCGCTCTTTCGCACTCCAAATGAAATCAGACCGCCTTCTATCACCAAAGAGGATGTATCGCCGTCCGCTTCTTTCTCTTTCGTAGAACGATTACGAATGCCACCTGCGAGTCGTACTAGATTCGGATGTGGTTTTCCTGTTGATTGTGTTTCGGTCGTCGCAATCCAGTAGTGGGGCGACGCTTCTTGTGGCCGACAGGTCGGTGGACATTCTACCGCTCCTTCCAAATGAGATTCTAAGAATGGTCTGATACTAGAATGTTTTTCTGACTTGGGTTCCACCAAGTCATCCCACGGCATATGCGGGTACCCTTTGTCCGCTTTCGTCCCCACAATAATCAGTCGTTTGCGTTCTTGTGGAACTCCTGCGTCGGTTGCCTTGAGAATGCGATAGGTAATATGATAGCCGATTCCTGCGAATAGGTCACGAATGATATCGATAACGGGGCGGATTTCTTTCGTGTTCGGATCTTGCCCTTTTCGTGATAGTAGTCCCATTACATTTTCGCCAATAATGTATTTCGGTTGAATCAAACGAGCCGCTCGTACAAATTGATGAACCAGTTCATTTCTCGGATCATCCATTTTCTTCTTACCCCCGTTTGAAAATCCCTGACACGGAAATCCCGAAAACAATATATCTACTTTGGACAAGTAGGCTTGGAACACCTCGTCTGGAATTTTGGTGATATCGGCAGATTCGTTTTCTAGATTTGTAAGTAACGGACAATTCGGAAATGCCACCAAATGGGTCGCAATCGCTGGCTTCTTGAATTCTGAAAAGGCTCGCACGATGTATCCGCCTCTCTTCATTCCTAGCGAATCGCCGCCTGCTCCGCTAAACAGTGATATGGAATACCTAGCAATTTTGGGTGGACGTGACATGGTACCTTCCTACATAGGGTCGCACCAAGTCAATTTTTACAAAAAATACGCACCTGTTCGTATTGTTTTTTACGCAGAAGGTTTCCAACCAATTCGCATCATTCCGTTTTCTCGTGAATGGGTATAGCGATTTCTCTCTTCATCATCTTTCGGATAGCGATTCAACACTTCGTATACCAAATTATCCACCAAGGCTCGTTTCGCATCGTCATCATCTGCTGCGAACCCGTTGATTTGTTTAAAATGTATCATATTGATTTTTTCTTTTTCCTTGTGAAAGGTTCTCAGGAAGATTCGAAGATTTCGAATACGTTTGGGCACAGGGATGGAGTCATCTGCGATGAAGGTCTTTCCTAGCTCCAATAAGTATTTCTGTTCTCGTCGTCGACTTGTCATGGTTCTCGCATTCGATCCAATTGACCACGTCATTTCAAATTTAAATTAACCTAAAGATCCATCGATACAGTATATTAGAAATGTCCAACGAAGTCATTGCCCCGTCTGAAGTGTCTCAACAAGAGCAGAAGAAAACTCGCGTCATCATTGGTCTTCCAGGTGATCATTTTAGCCAGGCCTTTCTTCTCTCTTGGACCCAGGCACTCCATGTATTGATTTCTTCCAATCGCTACGATATCATTGTCAGTCCTGGCAAGAGCTCCTTTGTTTCGTTTGCGCGCATGCAAACGCTCGGCCTTGATGTTCGCCGTGGCAAGAACCAGAAGCCGTTTAACGGCGAGAACTATGATATCTTTGTTTCCATCGATTCCGATGTTGTCTTCTCTGCGGCTCAGCTGATTGAGTTGATTGAGTGTACTAAGCTCCACCCTGTTGTCTCTGGGTATTACATGATGAGCAATAACAAGCAGTTTGCCGTGGTCAAGGATTGGAACAAGGATTATTTTGCCAAGAATGGTACCTTCCAGTTCCTAGAGCCGAAGGATACCGAGGTGGCCATGAAGAAGTTTGTGGACGAGATCGATGCGCGCAAGGCAGCCGAGGAGGCCAAGAAGGATCCGCTGCCCGCCATTTCCGAGCCCGAGTTTTTGAAGGTGTCCTACGCAGGGATGGGCTTCTTCGCACGCCGCAAGGAGGTTCTGGATGATCTTTCTTACCCCTACTTCAATCGCGAACTTCAGCGCATTCGTGGTAAGGACGGGTTGGAGTTGGTCGATATGTGCTCTGAGGACGTGGCGTTCTGTAAGAATATCGAGGATGCGGGGTATGATGTCATGTTGAACACTCGTCTGCGTGTTGGGCACGAGAAGTCAATGATTCTATAAGCTTTTTAAGAAAAAGCTCGCAAAAAATAAGACTCTTTTAAGAAAAAGCTCGCAAAAAATAAGACTCTTTTAAGAAAAAGCTCAAATAGTAAATGATATCGTTTCATATGATTTACTATTTTTAAAACATTTTACGGAAGGCCTGCCGAAGAATCAGGAATTACCTCTGGATGCGGCATGATCTCCACATGCTTCTCGCCCTCAACCGATCCGATCTTTCCATACTCCATGCCAAATAGCGAGAGGACCCATGTGATGATCGTTGTAAACAGATCAATGAACCACTCAAACATTATACTTACCGGATACTAATTTTCATTCTTGATCTTTACGCAGGGTCAATTGATCACGCATCCTTTTGATCCGTCCCATGCTTCTCGACGTTTGATCGCAGAATGACCACATTTAGAACACGTTCGGTGCTGGTACGTAATCTTTCGATTATCGTAACTATCTCCAATAATGTTATACAAATGAAAGCAATTTACCTTTAATAGTTTCTCTTCCTGCTGTTTCTGTGTTTCCACTGCGATCACGTTATCAAAAAAGGCTTGTCGGAACTTGTTGATTTCGTCCATGTGAGCTTTTCTTAAAAGCTCACAAAATGATTGAGTTCAAAATATGTTCCACAATAATAGAATGAAATGGTATCATTTATTAATACTTCTCATTGTGGTCATTCTGCTTACTTATCGTCATGTCGACGGATTTGTGAATGATCCGTGCGCGGGATTGACGGATGGAAGTCCTGCGAATCAAGTATCTGCCGCCTGCGTCCAACAATCCTGGTTGAATGCGGGGTGTAGCGCGAACGGTACGGTAGCACCAGGCTCTACCTATAATGGATGGTGGAACAGCAATACAGGAGCAGGTACCTTTGGTGCTATGAAAAACGATATGCGTTTATGGTCAACCTTAATGGATGAGAATCATGTCAAAGGGTGCCGTGGAACCAACTGTCGAGCCGTCACGACCGCAATGGATGCCGATGGAGGTGGGAATGCGGTCTACCTTGATCGTCAGCAACTAACGTGTAACGCAGATGAAGCCATTAACCAAATCCATTTGGTACGAAATCCTGCTGGCACTCAATATCAATATCAATATACCTGTTGTAAATTACCAGGCCCTGCTGGACCGGCTGGTCCCTCAGGGGCACAAGGCATTCCTGGCGCAGCGGGAGCCGCGGGCCCTGCGGGCGCCAATGGAGCTGCTGGAACCAATGGCAGGGACGGTAAGAACGGCATTAATGGTAAGGATGGTTCTCGAGGCCCTGTAGGTAGTCAAGGCCCCATGGGGCCACAAGGACCACAAGGGCCCCAAGGTCCACAAGGAGCTCCCGCTCGTTCTTCTCCTACTGAATCCAGTGACCTCGTACGTGATATTCAAGCCATTCTTCGCACGGAGTTTCAACGCGCGCACACCTATTAAAAATTGAAACTATTCGCGGCAGGATAATACGGTACAACCATGTCCAAGAATGGCCCACGCATTTATCGTCCTTCGGTACCAACCATGCCATTCTCTCAATCCGATGGATTAAGCGAACGTCACAAGAAAATGAGTGAAGAAGGGCGTCATTTAACCGACGATAGTTCTGTATCCGAGGCGACATTAACCATCGCCATGCGTGATATTATCTCCTATGCCACCGAATGCTTCCACCCACTTGGATATACCATCGAACACCAGAAAACAATTTCCCTATTTGATTGTCAAACCTATTTCCATGCGGCCGGCGGACCTCCCCCTCACCCTGAAAACCAAAAAGTATCCATGAAACCCGACGGAGGAATCCTCTTTGCCATCGGCGGTGGCAAACGTATTCCCATTCTCATTGTGGAAGATAAAGTTCAAGGCACCAATGATAGCCTATTTGAAAAAGGACTAAAACGTCAAGCCACTGGAAATGCCATCGAACGCGGTGCAAAAAACATCAGAGGTGCCGAAATGTTATTTGCGGGCCTTCCTTACTTCTCCTACGCCCTATTTACGTCAGGATGCGACTTTCATTCCATTGAAACCATTGCGAAACGTATTGAAATGATGAATATGGGAATCCCCAATCATTATGTAGAGGTTTCCCCTCGTAGCACCGCGGAGAGCATCGCTACTACCGTTGCTGCGATTACGCCATCGATTCAATTGATATGTGGTAAAAGCATTGCGTCTGTGTTTGTAAAAGCGCATCAATGGAACGAGATGCCACATGCTTCCTCTCGCTGGAAAAACGAAGAGATTGTATTAATCTGTAAAAAAATAATTGACCGCGTCGCAGAACTTACTTCGAAACGAGATACATAATCTCAATCACTTTATCGCTCCGATCCTTCAGATTTCGACTTCCCTTATACGTGTCATAGGTGATTTCGTATTTTTTTACTTTATAGGGTGTAAACAGAACTTTCCAGTCTTCGTCTCCAATGATACCTTCATTATTATACGAAATCAGAAGATATGTCGATTTTGAGAGCCCATTCTCTAGTAACTGCTTCATGGATTCTACCGCCGACTTGTGCGCATTGTAGTTCGACTTGTTCCAATTTGTCGGTATTCCTGATACATTCGAGATGGCAAGTGGTTCTTCATTTTTAGCAATCACATTGAGCATGAAGTAATTGCTTCCATAGGGGTGTTGATTGTAAGGTGGATCCAAATACATGACATCGATGTTGCTTGGGAGCTCTTTCACCAGTTCATTGATGTCTTTTTGAGATGGAAACGAATGAAAGGAGGCATCACTCCAAATCGGCACATCCAGACGAATCGGCTTCATAATCCGAGACAACGCACATTCGGCCTTTCCTCCAAAGCATCCAATGTTATCTTTCTTATAAAATCCTTTGAAGACACCTGCTGTATTCGTGTTGATACTGGCTTTATTAAGCAGAGGAACAAGACAATAATTCATAATCTCCTGCGGGATCTTTTCTGCCATGTAGGCTCGTAACGTATCAATGACCAGCGCATTTTCTCGTGTGTAGAAACATCGTTCCCCCTCTTTGATATCATGTGTATCCTTAGGAGCGTATAGTTTACAAATGATTCCCTCCACATAGGGGCCCTTTTCTGCGAGTTCATTCATCGTTTGAATGTGTTGACGAATGGCTTGTTTCTGTGCGTCGGTAGGAGTGACCAAATAGCAATATGCCATCAAATACGAATACAGTTCCAGATCATTGGTATAGAGATTGTCCGATACATCAGTAAGCTCTCTTGACACCACGGATGAACCCGCAAATCCGTCCACAATGTTTAGTTTATCTTTTGAAAGCATTTGTCGAATCTCATCGACAATGGCACGAATGTTTGATACTAGTTTTCGCTTATTTCCAATACAGGTAAGCATGGTCTGATAGACGAACGGTTTCGAATCCTCTGTTTTGGCTGGCTGTTTGGCAACCTCTTCTGTTGAAAGCAATTCTAGTAGTTCATTCTTTTTTTTACCAGAATATCCTTTGATTCCACTGCTCTTACACAGCGCAATCAGTTCCTTTTGAGATTTATCAGTATGATTCATGGTCGTGATATCCACGATTGTTCGCGCATGGATTCAATTTTATGACAAGAACCTAAATCATATACACGAAGATAATGTAATATGATGACTCGTCAGAGCCGTCACAATAAGGCCGTAAATATGAATGTACGACAGGAATTTGAAGTTCCTGCCGTGTATACTAAAGGGACAATGGAAGAGATCGAAGAGGCACTTTTAATCGGTGCTACTGTCCAACACTCTGTTAAAACTCGACGATCAAATGATGATTTGCGTCGCTTAACAGAAGAAAAAGAGGCTGAAATCGAGCGTATTTCTTCTGGTTATCAAGATCGTATTTCTAAGCTGACCGAAGAAATCCAGAGCGTGGTCGCCGAGAAAGAACGAGCCGCCACCGAATACCTTGATCGCATGAAAGCCGCACAACGTGTCGAACGCGATGCCTGTTCCAAAGAATCAGAGGAGAGTATTCGACTCCTTCGCGCGGAACACGGTGTGCTCACGGCTCGGTATGAAGCGCTAGAAGCCCGCAAGCGCGTTCTGGAAGAGGGGAGGACCAGTGATATTCAAGAAGCGGTTTCTAGAACGGAAGAGTTGATGGGACGAGTGGTAGTTTCAAAGGAGCAACAGCTCGTCAAAATGGAGGCGGCCTACGCGCGTCTTCAGGAAAGCATCGCCAAACAGAGCGAGGAAATTATGAAGTTGTCGGCCAATCTAGGAAAGCGTGCGGCCAATGTCAAGACCAAAGGCAATGACTACGAAGAGCAATTCGGTGAAAAGCTCCGTCGTTACTATGGACTTGGTGGCGGATTCGGTCTACGTAGCACGGGGTTGGGTGCCGGTCATGAAATGGATTTCGCCATGGATCTCGAAGGGCATGTTGTCATGTGGGAACTCAAGAACTATACCTC
>Ga0114964_10001658_pt1 | contig 16179 bp, 18 predicted proteins | sample C_131016_MF_Meta_FD_92638 | JGI IMG/M metagenome (GOLD analysis project Ga0114964, IMG submission 92638) | Freshwater microbial communities from Lake Croche, Canada to study carbon cycling - C_131016_MF_MetaG | ecosystem: Environmental > Aquatic > Freshwater > Lake | place: Lake Croche, Canada... | reverse complement strand
GGACGCAAACGCGCAGCTGCCGAATTCGGTTGGTCGGCTGTTGCTCGCGCTACCCTTGCGCTCTATCAATCGCTAATCAAATAGCACTGATTAACTAAAGGAAACCATGTCTCGTCGCGCACTTTTTCACTTTTCTGTCTCCGGGCTTTTCTGGGGAATTCCATATCTGCTAATGAAAGTCGCTGTGCGAGATTTCCCACCTGCCGTAATTGTTTGCGGTCGCGTGACTATTGGGGCATTAATTCTTATTCCAATTGCGATTCATCAAAAAGTTCTAAAGGATGCCATTCGAGGTTGGAAATATGTACTTCCTTATGCCCTTTTCGAGATGATGATTCCCTGGATTTTAATTACCAACGCGGAAAAGAAAATATCGTCAGGTTTAGCCGGATTACTAATCGCTACAGTTCCAATTTGGTCAACAATCTTCGCTTCAATTACCGGCGATAAAACTGTTTGGCACAGCAAGCGCTTGATCGGAATGTTGGTCGGCTTTGTCGGCTTAATTGGCTTGGTTGGCTATGAAAGTATTTTTGGCCATTCCGACCCACTTTCAATTGGCATGATGCTGATTACAGCTATGAGTTATTCGTTCGCGGTAAATATGATCTCCATTAAATTGCCTGATGTTTCTGGAATCGCAATTAATGGTCTGGCCATGGTTTTCACAGCTATTGCTTACATGCCATTTATGATCAAACAGTGGCCAGCTAGCAGCAGTGTTTCGCGCGAAGCCGCTCTCTCACTTCTGGCGCTCGGAATATTTAGCACGGCACTTTCATTTATTTCGTTCTTTATTGTTCTCAAAGAAATCGGGCCGGCACGCGCTTCAATCGGAACATATGTAAATACTGCAGTAGCTGTGGTGCTCGGCGTGTTAATTCTTTCAGAGCCACTCACTTTAGGAATCATCATCGGCTTACCGCTTGTAATGATTGGATCCTTCTTAGCTAGCCGCAAACCTGCTGCAGTTTAATTTAGTCAACTTTTTTAATTCGTTAACAGATCCATTGCTTGCTTGATAATTTGCGGACGGTAAACCGAAGTCAGCGAAATATGTCCGTGGCCAGGTACAAAATTTAAGGTAGCCGTTGGAATATGTTTTGCTAACCATTCACTATGAGCTCTAGGCACCATCAGATCGTCATCGCCTTGCCAAACTAGAACTGGCTTAGTAATTTCGTTGAAGTTAAAGCCAAACTTTTGCACGAATGCCAAATCATCATCTAGCCAGCCATCGAAGCTCTCGATCACTGCATGTCTAAAGCCAGCAGCGGTATCTTCAGCCACTTGTTCAGTCAGAGCTGCTTTATCTGCAACGCCAATTAATCCGCCTAAGACCGCAATAATGTCGGCGCTTGTTACGGTTTTATATGATGGCGCATTTTCTGCCAACCATTGTTTAACTGCAGCTTCGCCTTTTACCGCTTCACCGAATTCAACTTCATTTTCTGGGCCCATCTCGGCCAAGTAATTTAAATCAGCATGTCCCCACTCGCCCACACTTGCCAAGGTAATTACGCCTTTGCAACGTGGATCGCGCGTCATGTTTATTGCATGAGGGCCTCCGCCTGACCAGCCAATGGCAACAAATTCTTTAACTTCAAAATTATCTAGAAGTGCTTGCTGATCGGCCAAATCATCGGCCACAGTTCGTCCTTTATGGCGATCTGATAATCCATATCCTGCACGGCTACCTGCAATCGCTAGGCAATCCGTCACTTGCGGCAGCCATCTTGACCAAGTTTTTACCGACCCAGGAGTGCCGTGAAGAAAGAGAATGGCGCGCTCACTTTTGACGCCATTGTCTTCAAACTCTAGGGATCGCCCATCGGCTAGTTCAATTTTGCTCATAACCGCAACTTACTTCAAAGTCCACACCTATACATCTCGAAATACAAAAGGGCCGAAGCGCTTGGCTCCGACCCTTTTGCTTTACTGCTTACGACTTAGCTCTCTTCGACATAAAGATCGTGTGACACCAATGCAGCCGTGTCGTTGTCCTTATTCGCTTCCATCCAAGCACTCATGACTGGACTTTCATTGATAGCTTCATTAACAATGCCGTTATCGGCTAGACCCTTGTAAGTCTGGATCATGACAATATTTCCGACATCTTTACCAGCGTGACCACTCATCATTACGATTTCGCTCACGCCAGTTTCTTTAAAGATTGCAATAACTTCATTCATTGATTTAATGAACGCAGAACGCTTGCCTGTATGAGGCTTCCAAACTGAGATTTCATATGCCTTTGCCATTTGACTCTCCCTTAAATTAGTTTTCTATAAAATTTGAATCGATTAAATTAAGCGTGCTCTCCGCCAGTGTGGGCAAAAGTCTTATTGGTGATCTGCCAACGTCCTTCAAGCACTGAAAGTGTGAAGTAATCAGTGAATGAGAGCGTTCCCCAAAAGCCTTCTTCCTTTACGGTTGCCATTGCAACTGTTCCATCGATTTGGATATCAGTTATTTCCGCTTTAAGTTGACCGGCATCTCCTGGAGATTCAACCATTAGTCCAACAAAGCCAGTTTTATCCATGTCATAGTCAACGCCGCCCATAGTGCCAAACCAACGTGCACTCGAATGAAATGCTTCGTTTAATTTATCGGCGTTACCTTTGCCGGCTCCGTCGATGTATAGATTCAGTAGTCTGGTGACTTCTTGTAGATCGTTGCTCAAGTTTCTCTCCCTTTTTGGCTGACCATAAAACTGGCCATGCGGGAGCAAGGTAACTCTCTTTGCCGGCTTTCAAAAGGGTTCTAAAGTAAATTTAAGGTAAATTAAAGCCAAATGTCGCTTTTGGAATGAATTTATTTGGTGAGCAACAAAGCCAAGCCAGCTGCAATTAGAAAGATTGAGGCCATGACTGAATTCCTAGTTCCTAAAATTTGTGGCAAACCTCTGATCCCACTTTTTTGATCAGCTTTCATATCTTTTAAGACATTTATGAAGTGGGCCGCCATTCCAAGAAGTGCGCCACTGAGCCACATCCAAAGCGGTGGTGTGACATCTTTTGAAATTGCTATGCACGAAGGAAGGGCAGCGAACGCAATTGCATATGGCAACGGTGAAAGCCAAGTGAACTTGAAATAAAAGTTGTAACCAACTCCGCATGCAATGCCAAGCATATAAACCATTCCACCTTTAATTCCGAGTGGTCCGAATAAATTAGCGATAAAAGAAAACGGCAGAACTATTTTGATGCATTTCTTTAGGAAATCTCGCGTAATAAGCCCAGCTACCAATGGCTTTCTTATCCGTTGATGAGTTAAATCATCTTGATAGTCGTAAAGATCATTACTCCAACCAACAACTAATTGACCCGTGAATACCCCAAATGCAATTACGTAAGCTGGACCTTCCCACCAATAATAATTAGCAAAACCAAATGAAATTGCAGTGACAATTAAGGTCGGCCCGAAATGGGATGCAGCTCTGAGGCCACGTAGGTTTTGCGAAAAAGTCACAGGATTAAATGTAATGGCTTAAAGTTGGAATTAGTTTTCGGCAAAACCTAATTTGTCCAGCATTTTGGAATCTCGTTGCCATTCTTTGGAAACTTTAATGTGTAGACCAAGGAAAATGCGCGCTTCGAGTTCGCGTTCAATATCAGCACGCGCTCGCATGCCAATATCTTTTAACTGTGAACCTTGGTGACCTAGCAAAATCGCCCGCTGTGAATCTCGTTCAACGTGAATGGTTGCGTGAATATCAAAGAATGGGCGAGTGCCAGTTTTTTCTCGCTCTGACATTTCATCGATAGTCACCACGATTGAGTGAGGAAGTTCTTGGCGCGCATCGCGAAGAGCGGCTTCGCGAATCAATTCACAAATTAGTTGCTCAATACTTTGATCGCTGCGCATATTGGTTGGATAAAACTCAGGTCCTGGCTTTAACTGCTGGCCAATTAATTTCTTAAGTAAATCGATTTGTTCGTGGGTGGCCGCAGATACCGGCACAATTTCGTCCCAAGTAAAGCCTTTAGCCATCGCCGTGATGCTAGCTAAGCGAGTTGCTAAATTAGCTTTGCTAATTAAATCTGTCTTTGTAACAAGGGCAATCTTCTTGCTTCGTGGGTGCTTAGCAATTTCGTCAATAATAAAGGAATCGCCGGCACCAGATTCTTCATCGGCAGGTAGACAAATCATGATGACATCGACTGAATCAAGACTCTCTTCGACAACCGCATTCAGGCGCTTACCCAATAAAGTCTTTGGCTTATGCACGCCGGGGGTATCTACCAAAATTGCTTGGAATTCTGGTTCGTTCACGATTCCGCGAATTGCGTGACGCGTGGTGTTTGGATGTGGCGAAGTGATTACAACTTTGCTGCCCACGAGCGCATTAACCAGAGTTGATTTTCCGGTATTTGGGCGGCCAACGATGGCAACAAAGCCCGATCGGAATTCATTCTCTGTACTCATTGGCTAATCATCTCATTACATTGGTGATAGAAATTCCATGGCATCGGCAATCGAAGTCACAATTTCGGCGGCACGTTCACCTATTAGTCGATGACAGCCTTCGCTTACTGGTGAAGTGATCGGGCCGGGAATCGCCATTACCGGACGCAATAGTTCTGCGGCATCGCGAGCTGTACGAAGTGAGCCACTTCGAAATGCGGCTTCAACAACTAAGGTCGCATTTGAAAGTGCGGCAATTAAACGATTGCGAGTTAAGAATCGCGATGGAATTGCCGGCGTACCAGGTGCGACTTCACTTACTAAGCAGCCGAGTTCGGCAATCTCAGCAAAAAGTCTGGCGTTTCCGGCTGGGTAATTAATATCAATACCTGCAGCTAAAACTGCGACCGTAATTCCTTCAGCAATGAGTGCTCCTTTGTGTGCCGCCGCATCTATTCCGTAAGCGCCACCGCTAATGATTGACCAGTCTCGATCAACAAAGCCGGCCGCAAAATCTTGAGCGATGCGAACGCCGTATTGAGTTGGATTTCGAGTACCCACAATTGCTAATGAATCACCCGTTAACAGTGCAGGGTCGCCCTTGATTACAAGTGCGATTGGCGGTGCCGCTAAGTCATTGACCGATTGCGGCCAAGTTGCATCGGCAGGTGTAATAAAAATTGCACCAACTTCGCTAATACTTTGTAGCAATTGGTCAGCACTACTAAGTCGCAATTTTTCAATGGTGCGAACGTATTTAACTGGGTCATATCCCCCATTGAGCGCGCGTTCCAGAACGTAATTAGCACTGTTCGCAAAGACTTCGCTTGCCCAGAATGTTGATCCACCTTCAACTGCACTAAATAATCGAGCTCGGGCAATTAATTCATTCATTGTTCTACTCCATCTCGTAATGCATAGGCTTGATGTACGTCAGCTAATGTGACGATTGCATGGCGATTGATATCGGCCAAGGTCCATGCAGTTCGAATAACTTTGTGAAGACCGCGCGCAGTAAGACGTTCGCGATCGAGTTCATCATGTAGAAAATTCATGGCAGCTCGCTCTGGTTTATAAGTAGTGCGCAGAGCGCGTGAAGGAATTTGGCTATTCAATTTCCAGTTCTCTTGTGCGAAACGCTTTGCTGCAATACCTCGAGCAGCAATTACACGTTCTCTGATTGCATCACTGGTTTCACCCAACTCATTTTGCGCCATCTCGATTCGACTAACTGGGTCAACCACAACTCTTAGATCAATTCGATCAAGGAGTGGTCCCGATAATTTCCCTAAATAACGCCGCACTTGTTGCGAACTACAGGTGCAATTTCGCCCCCGGCCGGAAAATTTTCCACACGGACAAGGATTGGCCGCTAACACCAACAAGAACTGTGCTGGAAAAGTTAAGTTGCCGATGCTGCGAGCTATTGTGATCTCGCCAGATTCAAGTGGTTGCCTAAGTGAATCTAAAATACCTGGGCCACATTCTGGGGCTTCATCAATAAAGAGAACCCCGTTGTGCGCCAATGAACAGGCACCGGGTCGAATCGCATGAGCACCACCACCCACCATGGCAACGCGAGTTGTTGTGTGATGTGGCGCGACGAAAGGTGCGAGTAATGATTGCGGGGCTCGATTTCCGAGAGTGCCCGCAATCGAATGAACGGCGGTAACTTCAAGTGCCTGCGCAATATTCAATTGCGGCAAGATGGTGGGCATACGTTGAGCGATCATGGTTTTACCAGCACCTGGTGGCCCGATTAAAAGTAAATGATGCCCACCGGTGGCCGCTATTTCAGCAGCAAGTCGCGCTCTTGGCTGACCAGCAACATCGGCAAAATCAAGTAATCCAGATTCACTTTCACATTGCAGGTCTAGCGCTTCAGCTTCGGCACGTTCACCAGTTCGCAGCCAACGCAAAACTTGGGCAAGTGTTTCCATGGGAATTATTTCTAAGTCCACCATTAGTTTCGCTTCAGCAAGATTCGCAGCAGGTACTACTGCGCGAGTAATACCTGCTTTAGCTGCTGCCAATAAGGCAGGTAAAACCCCTCGCACACTTCGGACTTTTCCGTCTAATGAAAGTTCGCCTAGGAAAACTGTCTCATCGCAAATTGGCAAAGCTTGATTCGCAATCAACAGTGCAACTGCGATTGCAAGATCAAAACTTGGCCCGCTTTTTGGTAGCCAAGCCGGAGACAGCGAAACCGTAACTTTGCGATTTGGCCATTGTTCGTTGCTATTTGTCAGAGCAGATCTAACTCGCTCTCGTGATTCTGAAAGTGCGGCATCAGGAAGTCCTAGCAACGTATATGCGGGAAGGCCATCGGAAATATCTACTTCAACTGTTACTAAATTTCCGGCTAGACCTTGCAGTCCTACTCCCAACGTCATTCCGAGCGTCATTTGCGAAAAAGATTCATAGTACGTTCGCGCGAATTTCAATTGTGTGCGAACCATCGGGGCTAATCAAAATCGCGATTGCATCGATTTGATAGTCACACCCCAGGGCGCCATTTGTTGCCAACCAGGCCAATGCCAAGCGTTGAATGCGATGAGCTTTAGCGTTATCAATCGCCTCAAGTGGGTGGCCAAAAGCGGTCGAAGATCGAGTTTTTACTTCAATCATATGAATCAAGCCAATTCGATCAAGTGAGATTAAATCAAGCTCACCTTCTCGAATTCGCCAGTTGCGCGCCAGGATTTCATCGCCCCGATTCAATAAATACTGCGCAGCGATTTCTTCTCCTGCGGCACCAGTGCTCTTATTGGAGCTCTTCTTTTTATTTGCAGTTCTCATAAAACGAGAGGCTAAATAATCACTCCGACTAAATTAGTTCTTTAGCGAGCCCTTGTGGCTGAGGTGAAACTGTGGCTATTTTGTAAGTGCTGCAACATTTGCAAACGAACGGCGATGTTCTATGCACGGCCCATTTGAAGTTAATGATTGGCTATGACTGGCAGTGATATAGCCCTTATGGCCAGCAAATCCGTACACCGGAAACTTTTCATCAAGTTGGCGCATGATCCGATCACGATAAACCTTAGCCAAAATTGATGCGGCACTAATTGTGTGAACTACTTGATCGCCTTTCCAAACTGCCAAGTTAGGTAGCGCCAGGCCAGCAATCGCATAACCATCAGTTAGAACATAGGCTGGCGTGATCTTCAAAGCTTGTACTGCGCGTCGCATGCCATCGAGGTTTGCAGCATGCACTCCACGTGAGTCAACTTCTGCGGCTGGAATTTCGATAATGCTGTAAGCCAAACTATGTTCAATAACTAAATCGAAAAGTAGTTCGCGTTTTGTTTCTTTGATTTCTTTGGAGTCACGCACTGGCGCTAAATCAGAATGAAATGGATCTTTTAAAATAACTGCTGCTACAACTAATGGGCCAGCACATGCGCCTCGACCGGCTTCATCGACACCAGCGATTGGTGAAATTCCAGCTTCAATTAACAGCTGCTCAATCACTTTCACAATTGCTACTTTGTTTTAGTAGTAACCGCTGGTTGATTTAGTGCATCAACATTGGGTACCAATGAAATATGTTTAATTGGCCAAATAACCGCAAGCACTCGACCAGTAACACGATTTAGTGGTACAAAACCCTTATTTATATCTTCTTGGTGATACCGCGAATCAGCGCTTGCGCCACGGTGATCACCCATCACCCAAATTTTATCTTTAGGAACGGTGACATCGAAGTTCATGTCACTTGGTACATTGCCCGCGAAGATATATGGCTCATTCATAACTTTGCCATTAACCGTAATTTTTCCGGTGTTAGTGCAACAAACAACGTGATCGCCAGCAACGCCTACCACTCGCTTAACTAAGTACTGTTTCGCGGGGTTTGGCAGGACTCCAACCGCAACTAGACCAGCTTTTAATTTAGCAATTACATACGGCGCTGTTTCGGTACTTGCTGCGGGTAACCAATTATCTGGATCGCGGAACACAACTACATCGCCGCGCTTAATATTATTTGAGATAAAAGGAACGCGATTTACGGCTACGCGATCATCGACTTGCAAAGTGTTTTCCATCGAACCTGATGGAATAAAGAAAAATTGAACTATAAAAGTTTTAATGAAAAGTGAAACGACGAGAGCAACAACAATTAAAACCGGGAATTCTTGAAAAAACGAGCGCTTGCGTCTCATCTGCGCAAACCGTAATTAACTGTAAAAGTTATTCGGCTGGCTTGTCTTCGGCAGCTGCTTCAGCAACTACCTCAGCTGGAGTTTCAGCAACAGCCTCTGTAACAACTTCGGTTTCAACTACAGCTTCTGGAGTTGCAACTTCGGTTTCAACTACAGCTTCTGGAGTTGCAACTTCGGTTTCAACTACAGCTTCTGCAACAACTTCGGTTTCAACTACAGCTTCTTCAACCGCAGGTGCTTCAACAACGGCTTCTACAACTGGCTCTGGGATTACCACTGGTTCTGGTGTTGAAAGAATTCCATCGCCGTAACCTTCGATGCCATCGCGCTTTTCACGAATCTTGGCAGCCTTACCGCGAAGATCGCGCAAGTAGTAAAGCTTGGCGCGACGTACATCGCCCTTCTTTACAAGTTCGATCTTTTCAATAACTGGAGTGTGAACTGGGAAAGTACGCTCGACACCAACACCGTAGGAAACCTTGCGGATGGTGAAAGTTTCACGAACGCCATCGCCTTGGCGACGAATTACGATTCCTTGGAAAACCTGAAGACGGCTCTTGTTACCTTCGATAACGCGAACAGAAATCTTGAGCTCATCTCCGGCACGGAATTGCGGGATGTCTTTGCGCAGGGATGCTGCATCAACGGCGTCAAGAATGTTCATTTTCGTCCTCTTTATCTAGATCTAGTCGCGGCTTAAATAACCACGGCAGACTGCGTATCTTGCCACAGGTCATCGCTTAAGCGTAAATCGAGCCTGAGCGGCCCAAAGCTACTGGCTGAGCCGGAATTCCAGAGTGGCGTGCAGAGCTGGCGCTGCGGCAATTGTGGTGCCCTCGACCGTGGTGACCTTTGCGCCAGCCTCGGCTGCGATCAAGCTGCCCGCGGCGAGATCCCATTCCTGAAGTCCCTTTTCGATGTAGCCATCGAGAGCACCCATCGCCACATGGCAAAGATCGACGGCGGCGGCCCCATTTCGGCGAATATCCCGGATCCGCGTCAAAAGTTCAGACAATTGAGCGAGCTGAGCGGGCCGTGCATCAACATCGTAGGCAAAGCCGGTGGCCACCAAAGCGCGGTTCAGTTCGACCCCTTCGTTACATACGATCGCGTGATCATTCAAGAAGGCTCCGCCGCCTCGGCTAGCGAACCAAGTGGAGTTAATTGTTGGCGCAACTACCACGCCAACAACCACGCCCTCGGAATCCTTCGCCGCAATGCTGACATTCCAACCGGGCAAACCGTACAAATAATTCACGGTGCCATCGAGTGGGTCGATTACCCACGTGATACCTGATTTCGAAATTCGTTCAGATCCTTCTTCGCCGATGATGCCATCGTTCGGGCGAGCTTTTAATATTTCCGAAACTATATGGTTTTCACTTTGCGAATCCATTTGCGTGACGACATCAATTGCGGTGGACTTTGAAGTAACTTCAAATGCCGCTGGTCGCTTTTGTAGTAATTCGCCCGCTTCTCGGCCCACTCGTTTCGCTAATTCCAGAAGTTCGGCAATTAAAAGCGCATCAGTCATTTCACGATTCTACTCCCCCCGAAATCCCGCTATTGCCGTGGCTCATCGGTTAGGCTCTGAAAACTATGAGCGAGCTGCGCGTAAACGGTAAGACAGATGATGGCCAATATTTATCGTTAATTGATAGCGATGGCAAAGAGTTCACTGTTCGAATTAGCGACACTTTACGTTCGACGGTTAATCAGCCACGACTAATGTCAGTCCAAGATGACGAGGCTGCGCCGATTACCGTAAAGGAAATTCAGCGACGTTTGCGTACGGGTGAATCTCCTGAGTCAATCGCGCAAGATGGAAACACCACAGTTGAAAAAGTTGAACGTTTTAGTGGCCCAATTTTGCAAGAGCGGCAATTCATAATTGATCAAGTTGCCACAGTTATTGTGCGCAAGGAACCAGGTCGCGAGCCAGTTAATTTCGGTGATGCGATTGTTCTACGGCTGGCACCGCGCGGTGTCGACATCACGCAAATTAATTACAACTGCTGGCGCATTGAAACCGGTATCTGGACTATTCAAGTTTCTTATCCAACTTCTGATCGACCTGGTGTGGGCCAGTGGGAATATGACCCAACACGCCGGGCATTAAATGCGCTTGATGACAACGCTCGATGGTTACTTGGCGAAGAAACGCCAGCTCCACGCGCACCGCTCGAACCAGGTTTGATTTATACCGAGCAAGTTGATCGAACCCCACGCGCAACTGAACCAGTTCGCGAAACTCCACGCTTGGTTTCGATTCGCACTGATGCGGATTCTGAATCAGCTAAAGATGGCGTACAAGGCCGAGCAAAGGTGCCAAGTTGGGATGAAATTATGTTTGGCCAGAAGAAAGACGAAGATTAATTAATCGTCTTTTGTAATAACGGCACATAGTTCTCAAGTTCAGTAAGTGCGCCATGATGACCAACCATTGAGCCTTCTAAACTTTCGCGCTCTTCCTCAATTAAAATTACGCCACCTTTAGCGATCGCAATAATTTCACCCATTCGATCAAAGCTATCTACACTTGGATTTGGCCCAAATAATCCAGCGGTTAGCGCATCTTCGCGAGTGTAAATATCGGCTCGAGGGCCCAGGAATTCTTCCCATCGCGATTTAACTTCATTGCGAGCAGTTGCTGAATCTAAACCCTCATCAAGATACAGATGTCGGGCGCGTGGTTCTCCTGCAATTGTTGAAATGCCTTCGAGTAAATCATTATCGCGACCCATAATAATTTTTTCTTCGACATTGACCATCCCGTGATCTGCGGTAAGCCAGATGCGAGTGCCCTTTGGAAGCTCCATGATCAGTTGCTTAGCCATCTGATCAAGCATCGTCAATGCCGCCAACCATTTATCCGAACCAACGCCATCGCAGTGCCCTGCAGAATCTAAGTCGTTCATGTAAAGGTAGACCAAAGCTGGTGCTTTTGCGAGGGCAGTTTTTGTTTGAGCAACTAAATCGGTTACAACATTTGCACCTCGGTAAGTAGCGCCCCGAAAAACTGCTTGAGTGAATCCGGTATTTTCATATCGCTTCGCAGCTACGTGCGAAACGTTTATTCCAGCAGCAGTTGCTCGTTCAAATAATGTCGGAACTGGCTGCCAATAAGTTGGATCAACTCGATCATCCCATTTCAATGCATTCAAAATTCGACCATTGCTGCGGGGAACTCGAACTGTGTAGCCCAACATTCCGTGCGCACCAGGCAAAGTGCCCGTGGTCAAAGTAGCGAGTGAGGTTGCAGTTGTTGAAGGAAAAGCTGTCTGCACTCGACCATGTTTTAGAAAATTTGAAAACGTTGGAATGTAATAGGCATATTTGGTAATTACTTCATCGCCCAGTCCGTCAATTAAAAAAAGAACTTCGCGACCACTAGGTGATTCACCTGCGGCAATTTCATCGTGTGCATCAGAAACTCCAAGTCCTGCGGCAATTGCCGGCAAGATTTGGTGAAGATGCATGCGTTAAGGTTAGGGCATGAAATCAGCGCTTGTCTTTTCGCCAGAAGTTGCCGCCGCAATAACTAATAATTCACCGATCGTTGCCCTCGAATCAACAATTATCAGTCATGGCTTGCCTCGCCCCTCTAATCTAAATGTGGCCCGCGAAGTCGAGACAATTGTGCGCGAACAAGGTGCAACTCCAGCGACAATCGCAATTCTCGACGGCGTTGTTCACATTGGTTTAACCGATGAGCAATTAGTGGCAATTGCTAATCGTGATGACATCAGCAAAGCTTCAAGCCGAGATTTAGCAGTTTTAGTGGCGAGCAAGAAATCTGCCGCGACTACGGTTGCCGCAACCGCGCATTTAGCGGCTTTGGCGGGAATTAAAGTTTTCGCAACCGGCGGTCTAGGTGGAGTGCACCGTGGCGCCAATGAATCTTTCGATGAATCTGCCGACCTAACTGCCCTATCGAATTTAGATATCACGGTCGTATGCGCTGGCGTTAAATCAATTCTCGATGTTGGGGCAACTCTGGAACGATTAGAAACATTAGCTATCGGATTAGTCGGTTATAAAACTACTGCCTTTCCTGGTTTCTACTTAACCGATTCTGGTTTTACGATTGAACATCAAGTGAATTCGGCTGCTGAAATCGCGGCAGTAATAAAAGCACGTGCCTCCGTTGGAACGAATCATGCTGCACTCTTAGTTGCTAACCCGGTAGTTAAAGAAATGAATCGGGCTAAGCATGATCAAATCTTGGCTGGCGGTTTAGCGGCGGCCAACAGTAATGGCGTGACAGGTAAGGCAGTCACGCCATTTTTACTTGAATATTTCCACACCACATCTGAAGGTGAATCGCTTTCAGTCAACATCGAAATTATTAAATCAAATAGCGCCCTCGCTGCCGACATTTCAGTAGCCAGCAACTAATAAAATGGCAAAAATTCTCTGCATCGGTGAAGTTAATCTAGATGTAGTTGCAATTATTGGCTCCGAAATTAATTACGGAAGCGACACCGCAGCAAAAGTTTCTACTCATGGTGGAGGTGCCGGCGGAAACGTTGCTGCCTGGCTACGTATTGCTGGTGCACAAAGCCATATGTTGGCTCGCATGGGTAAGGATGCTGCAGGTATTGCAGTGCGCAGCGAATTTGATCGGTTAGGTGTTACTTACTCCGAAATCGAAGTGCACGGTGCACCTACCGGAATTGTGGTTGTGATCGTTGATAAAAATGGCGAACGCAGTATGTTTCCTGACAAAGGTTCCAATAGCGGCTTAACGCTTTCAGATTTGCCCGAACTTGACTCATTTAATGCGGCATATATCTCTGGCTATGCACTTCTTGATCCAAAATCACGCGCTGGAATTCTGCAAATGATCGGCAAAATTAAAGCAGCTGGACTGAAAATCTATTTTGACCCGGCCACAGTTGGTGGCATGGACGGCGTACCGATTGCTGAAATTCGAGCCTGGATCAATCAAGTGCATTGCTTGTTACTTAATGAAGATGAAGCAAAATATTTAGCTTCCGCCACCAATATCGAAACCGCAATTTCAGATTTAATTCAGATTTGCCCAACCGTAGTTGTGAAGCGTGGATCCGATGGAGTCACTGCTGCTAACCGTGGCTCTGAAGCAATTTCATTGCCAGCAATTTCTGCTCAAGTAATTGATACAACAGGTGCCGGCGATAGTTTTGCGGCTGGCTTTATTGCCGCCGACCAAGCTGGTCTGGATTTCACAGCAGCGCTTGGTGCGGCTCTGACCATTGCAGCGAAGTGTGTTGCAATCGTGGGGGCGCGCCCAGCCCTAGATGCGCAGGTTTAGACCTTCTTATTGGCAGAATCACCGCCATGGCTACGGCAAAGACACCTTCTAAGAGCGCCGCAAAATCGAAAAAACCAGTTGGTCCTAAAGCTGGCGAGTATCCCGGCAAAATTGTTGATGTTGATGTTTCATCTGAAATGTCAGAATCATTTCTCGAATACGCATATTCCGTAATTTATTCACGCGCACTTCCTGATGCTCGTGATGGTTTGAAACCAGTTCACCGCCGCATCCTTCATCAGATGTCTGAAATGGGATTGCGTCCAGAACGTGGCCATGTAAAGAGTGCTCGTGTTGTTGGTGAAGTAATGGGTAAGTTGCACCCACACGGTGACAGCGCAATCTACGACGCACTTGTTCGCATGGCGCAAAGTTTCTCAATGCGTTTGCCGCTAATCGATGGCCACGGAAACTTTGGTTCACTCGATTCTGGTCCAGCTGCAATGCGCTATACCGAATCACGATTAGGCACTGCTGCAATGGCAATGGTTGCCGAGACTGACGAAGACACCGTTGATTTTGGTCCAAATTACGATGGTCAATTACAAGAGCCATTGGTTCTACCTGCGGCATATCCAAACCTGCTAGTTAACGGTGGTTCCGGTATCGCAGTTGGTATGGCGACAAATATGGCGCCACATAATTTGGGTGAAGTAATTGCCGCGACTAAATATTTAATTGAAAATCCAAAGGCCACGCTTAAGCAATTAATGAAGCACGTCCCTGGACCTGATTTTCCTACCGGCGGCGAAATTGTGGGCATCGAAGGAATTCAAGATGCTTACGAGACTGGCAAAGGCTCGGTAAAGGTTCGCGCAAGCGTTGAGATCAGCAAAGTAACTTCACGCAAGATGGGTATCACAATCAAAGAGTTACCTTTTAATATCGGCCCTGAAAAAGTTGTTGAGCGTATTGCCGATCTAGCTAAAGCTAAGAAAATTCAGGGTATTTCCGACATCATTGACTTAACCGATGGTCAGACCGGAACCAACGTAGTTATTGAAATTAAGAATGGTTTTGAGCCCGAAAAAGTGCTCGAGCAACTATTTAAATTAACTCCAATGGAAGATGCTTTTGCAATTAATGCAGTTGCTCTTGTTAATGGCCGCCCACAAACTCTTGGCCTTAAGCAACTGCTCGAGGTATTTATTGCTCACCGCATCGAAGTTGTTCGCCGTCGCTCTGAGTTCCGCAAAGCTAAAGCGACTTCCCGCTTAACTCTGGTCGATGGTCTTCTCAAGGCGATCATCGATATTGATAAAGTTATTAAAATTATTCGCGGTAGCGATGACGCAGCTGCCGCTAAAGATAAGTTGATCAAAGACTTCAAACTAAACGAAGAACAAGCAACTTACATCCTCGATATGCCACTTCGACGTCTTACCAAGATGAGCAAGATTGAATTGGAAACTGAAAGCAAAGAACTTAAGAAGACTATTGCTGACTTAACTGCGCTACTAAAGTCGGAAGAGACCATCAAGGCGCAAGTTGCACTCGAGTTAACCGAGGTAGGTAAAGCTTTCGCTACCCCTCGTAAATCTCGTATTTCAGCTGCCTAATCGTCAGTTAGACTGCGACGTGATTTCAACTCAGGCCCTAGAACTACGCGCGGGCGCACGCTTACTCGTAAGCAATGTGACAGTTCGAATCAATCATGGCGATCGAATCGGTTTCGTTGGTCGAAATGGTGCGGGCAAATCAACTTTGGCTAAAGTTTTAGCTGGCGAAAATATGCCGGCCGGCGGCGCCGTGAATCGCACTGGCAAAATTGGTTATTTGCCCCAAGACCCTCGCGTTGGCGAAGAAACTGGCAGTGTTATTGAGCGCATCTTGTCGGCACGTAACCTTGACCAAATTTCCCATCGCATGCGCGTTGTTGAAGAAGAAATGGCCACTTCTGAAGGCGAAGCACTTGAAAAAGCCATGGATCGCTATACCCGCGTTGAACACGAATTCAGCGCAGCCGGTGGTTATGCCGCAACAGCTGAGGCCGAAGCAATTGCGACTTCCCTTGGTGTCACCCAATCAGTTTTCGATCACGAATTAAGCACATTATCTGGTGGTCAACGCCGTCGTATTGAACTTGCCCGCATTCTTTTCAGTGGCGCCGAAACGCTTTTGCTTGATGAGCCAACAAACCACTTAGATGCTGATTCGATCAACTGGTTACGTGATTATCTTTCCAAGTACTCCGGCGGCTTAGTAATCATCTCGCACGATGTGAATTTAATTGAAACTGTAGTTAATAAGGTTTTCTATCTTGATGCTAATCGCAATGTAATTGATGTTTATAACTTAGGTTGGAAAGCT
>Ga0114964_10001657_pt1 | contig 16181 bp, 16 predicted proteins | sample C_131016_MF_Meta_FD_92638 | JGI IMG/M metagenome (GOLD analysis project Ga0114964, IMG submission 92638) | Freshwater microbial communities from Lake Croche, Canada to study carbon cycling - C_131016_MF_MetaG | ecosystem: Environmental > Aquatic > Freshwater > Lake | place: Lake Croche, Canada... | reverse complement strand
CGTAAAAATTTGAATATTTTGAGTAGTGGCCGAAGCATTTAATGTTGTGCCACTCATACTTAAACCAGTACCTAGCGTTATTGGCGCTATATCGCCTGAAGAACCACGCCCTAAAATAGTACTGGCACTTAAAGCAACCGCAGTAGGAACTGCCGTCCCCGCCGTAGCATTGGCAAGAACTGTATTAGCAGCTTGCGTAGCTAATTTAGAGAGTGCTAAACCACTAATTATAGCTGCTACCGAGCCAGAACCCGAAGCCGTCACATCGCCAGTTAAAGCTGTAATACCACCTGTTACTGTAGTTGTTCCGCTCGCCGCAAAGCCAATATAAAGCGTATCAGAATTACTAAATGAACCAGCTTTTGTTACATAAGTAACCGCCAATTGCTTCCAGCCAGAATTGTCCGTATTTGCAGCATTGATGTTATATATCGCAAAGTTGGCATTATCCTTATAAAGATATACCGAACCTCTATTTGAACCACCAGCATCATCCCAAGTTGATGTCCAACCGCTTAAATCAGGGTTGCCACTATCACCACTTAGATTTGATATCGCAATAGCAGTTACACTTGCCAATGTTGCATTATTCAGCCTTAAATTGCCCGTTGATGGGTCAGCCATTGTAGTAGTGCTAGAATATGTCCATTTATTCTTAGCTGCCGCAAATGCCGCAGCCGAGCTTGCACTTGCACCCGCCGCAATTTGAGAATTACCCGCCGCAGTTGCCGAAGCATCAGCAGCCGCAGCACTTGCCGCTGCCGCACCAGCTAAAGTTGAGGGCGCAGTTACCATAATATTATTTGTTCCGCTTACAGGCGCTGTTGTAAATGTTAAAGCCGTTCCGTTTACTGTGTAAAGCGTAGGGCTGATATATCCTGCAATGCCAGTTGTATTTTGCTGTGTAGGCTGCATAACGTAGATGTTATCCGTGCCAGTTACAGGGGCAGACGTAAACGTTAGGGTTGTGCCGTTGATAGTATAAGTTGAAGGATTTTGCACTTCAAAGCCTAGTTTATCAGCCGCCGCAGCGTTATAAACAAACACCACTAAAGAGTTAGAATCGGTACCTTTTGCTGTACTTAAAGTAAATACTGTTTGGGAACCCGTACCAGAGAACTTCTGAAAGAATCCAGCTTGAGGTGATGCGACAAATATCATCAAACCTTTAGAATCCGTACCAAGTGAAGAACTTAAAGTAAAGCTTGTTTGCGAGCCTGTACCTGAGAAGCTTTGGTAAAATGGCGTAGCAGTAGATGAAACGTTAGTAAACGAAGTAATATTCGGCTGGTCATCAATAACATTACCGTATTGGTCTTTAACCACAATTCTATATGCGCCATTGATAAATATCATGCCGTTGCCAGTTTGCGGGATACCAGAGGCATTAAGTAAAATAGGGTTAGGTGCAGTAGTTGCCCCGCCTACATCAGTATATGTAGCTTTTCTGGTTGAAGTTGTGGCAGCGTAAGTATCAACCGTACCGTTTGCAAGTGGTGCGCCATTAGTATCAAAGAACTGTAAATATGGTGGTGTTAGTGGTACTGGCATAATATCATCCTATGTTATTTTTTTGTTTTATTCAAGGCTGCATTTTTCTGTTTTTGAAAATCTTCTTGGAGCTTTAGGAGCATCTTAATTTGAGGTGCTGGTAATGTATTTACATCAACTTTGACGCCAGATGTTAATTTATCTAAAATAGGTTGTAAGGTAGAACTAAATTTATTGCCGATATACTCTGGAGCTTGCATAACTTTTCCAGCTGCCTTCATAGCGTAAGGAAGCGCTTTAGCTGTTCCATAAGCTGTAGCACCAACGCCCAAAACAGCAGGAGCAAAGGCTGTAGTTGCACCTAGCCCACCAAGCGCACCTAACTCAAGCGCACCCTTAGTTATAGGATTAGTAACACCAGTTACATTAGAAACTGTATCACCAGCCGAAGTAATCATTCTTGATAGTTTATTATTACCTTCTCTAGCCGCTTTTGGTGCGATATTATCAAGTGCATCATACATAGCACTTTGCTTAGCAAGGGAAGCCTTAACGCCTGCATCTGGCACAGCTTGGTCAATTAAATCATTAATCCCACGTCTAACAGATAAAGCTGCATCACTTACGGGGTTAGAAGTTGTAGGGTCGTAAACTTTAGGTTTTAAGCTAGTTAGCGCATTATCAAAATCCTTTCTTGCTTGCAATAAACCAGAGGCAGTATTGCCATTCTTAATAATACTGTCACGGGCAATATTCATAACTCTATCAACCGAAGTTTCGGCATTACCCACTAAATAAGGATTTTTAGCCAAAGCATCTTTAACGCCAAATAACTTATTATTTATATCGTTTAATGGGATTTTAACATCATTGCTTTTTAATGCTTGAATAAGATTATCAGCTTCTTGGTTTTTAACCTGATTAATCATATCCCATTTTTGCTGGTAGTTCTTAAGCGGGGAATTAATACCACTTATTGACGATACAGCATCTATTGAGTTTTGGATTGAATTATCTGGCAATATAGTTTTAGCGCCAGTAATAGGGTCAACGGCCGTTCTTGGTACTGCGTTTGTAAGTTCAGTTTTATTTTCTATTGGTGAAACTAAATCTTGAATTGCCTTAGCTTTTCTAGCATCAATTATGCCTTGGCCTGTATTTCTAACTACATTACCTAACTCGCTTCCAACCTCACTAACACCGCCTAATAATTTACCAGCAGGGGCTGCTCCAAAAGCATTTAATAAATCACCACCTACGGCCATTGCATCAGGTGCTATTTTATTTAAAGTTTGTACTTGCCTACCAATAAACTGCCCAGGCTGGCTTTGTGCTGCCGCCTGCAAACCTCTCTGCGCCAATTCTGTGGCATTAGTTTGTTGCCCACTTAAATTAGTCCAAGGTAATTCACGGCCAACGCTACCAATTACATCTAAGCCTATATTACCTATTGCTTGTCCACCAGCGCCTATAATGTCCGCAGCAGCCCTAGGAGTTGATTTAGTGCCCTCCATATTGGCTTGGTCTGCTTGCTTAATTTTATCCCAACCCGCCGATAGGTCGTTGCCTATACGCCCCAACATATTAGGTTTTGGAGCTTGTTGCGCCATCATTTCGTCATGTGCGGCAGCGGCAGCCTTTAACTGGTCATTACTAAAATTAGACAAATCAGGTTGCCCACCTTGAGCAAGGATTTTTAATTGGTCATTAGTAAGTACCGATAAATCAGTCATTATTTGATACCTCTTCTTTGTAATTCTTGCATATATGGGTTATTAGCAATAGCTTTCTGCTTATCAAAACTATCTTGTAATGGGTTGGCTGTAGAAACAGGCAATGGTTGATAAGGCTCATTACCACCCGCAATATTTCTAGCTTGCACACCTAAATTATGTAATTCAACTTTTAAGTTATTAATCTTATTCAAGCGTGTGGCTTCGGGCGAGTTCATATCAATTGAGTTAGCCGCCGTTACAACTCTATCAATAAATTGGTTAAGTTTAGTATCGCCGCCTGCACTTTGTTTAAATTCTTGCAACCCTGCTAATACTTGTTGCTTATCAACCGCCGTAAATTGGTCGGCAGCGTTTACCATTTTCTGCTCATCACCCTTTAGGAAATTAGGTAAATGCCTCCAAAAATCAACTTTAGTTTGAGGGTCAAAATAATCAGTACTAGGCAAACTAGGATTTAAAGTTCTCATGCCCTCTAATTGAGTGCCTAATCTTTTTTCCATTTGTGTAGCCGCCTTAGCATCTTGGGCTGATTTAGCTAAATTAGAACCCGTATCTTCAGAGAATTTATGACCTTGAGCATAAGTATCTGATAGTTTGTATTCCTCAATAGCAGCTTGTCTTTCTTGGTTATATTTAGCGGCTGTTTCAGTTGGATTTTGCGGGCGGAATTGAAACCCGCTTTGAGGTTGCGTTAATTGCGTATTAGGCATTGCTGGCATTGCTGGTGGTACAGCATCAATCTTATCATTAATCTGTGGCACAGCGATAGAATTAGCCGCTTGTGGACGTGTTAAAATAGGTTGTGCTACTGGCTGTTGAGGCACTGGTTGTGCCGTTTGTTGCTGTGGTTGAGGTACAGGTTGTGGTTGAACTAGCGCAGGTGAGGGTAAGCTAGGGCGTAATGCACCAGGCGTTACTTGCCCCGTTATTCCAGATAAAGCTATTTGGTTACTTTGGTCTTTAAGAGCAGCATTATATAACGTACCATAAGGGCTTGTGGCTTGTTGAGCCGCAAGAGCCTGCGCCGCCGCTTGTGTTGGGTCATCTGAATACTCACTAGCATCAATACCAATTTGGCCTAGTTTATTCTTAACTTGAGCAAGGCCATCTGCACCATTAGCTGCACCAGCCGCTATGAGTTGATATTTTAAAGCGTTAGCCTTAGTTGCAGCGTCCATAATAGCAGCTTGCTTTCTAAGCGCAAAATCTTGCTGCATCTGCGTTTGGTCTAACAAACTTTTACTGTTGTTTAGTATGTTATAATCTAATGGCATTATTTACCCCCAAAAATTCTTCTAAGTATTGATTGCATATCGTTGCCGCCTTGTAAAGCACCGCTATTTGTAAATGAATTACCACCCAAGATATTACCCAAAGCACCGCTATACAAATTACCCTGATTAACTGCGTTTGTAGCGTTGATATTACCGATACTATCATTAACTCCAGCAGTAGCGGCAGCACCCGTAAGCCCTGTATTAAAGCCTTGCAAACCTCTATTGTATGCAGCGTTGTAAGTATTATCTGCAAGTCCTTGGCCGTAGTCTTGCGCTTCTTTAAGAGCAGCACCACTAAAATAATCACCACCAGCATTTTGTCTGCGTGATAAAGCCTGATTGCCTTGCGCTAGGTTAAATTGATAGCCTGGGTCTTGCGTTAAATCCCCTGGTGTAAATTTAAACCCATTAGCGTAAGGAGCTAACAAAGCTTTATTTGCACCTGCCTGTTTTAGCAATGCTTGTTGTGCGCTGTTATTAGCTAGTGTGCCAATGCCTGCACTTGCTAGTGGTGCAAGATAATTTGAGAATGATGAAGATGCCACGTTGCCTCCTGTGGTAGTTGAATTGTTAAGAGCGGTTGAAACTGGTGAATAAGCAGATGATAAACTTGGTTGAGGTATAGCGTTTGAAATACCAGAGTTAAGAGCGCTAGATGAATTGTTGGCAGTATCTTTCAAGAACCCGCCTGCGTTTCCAATATCACCATAACTTGAACTACCACCACCTACAGGGGCAGAAGTTGTTGTAGCGCCCGAACCTATGCCTATAGACTTAAGAGCATCAGAGCCGCTATTAAATGCGCTTTGTAAGCCAGAACCATTATAAGCACTACTTAGGCTATCTGAAATACTATTCTTAGCACTACCTAAAGCACCTGAAGCATCATTATAAAGCGAGCTTAAACCTGTTGATTTGCCTAAATCGCCTAAAGCGCCGCTAACATTGCTACCTAGATTATTAATAGCCCCATTTATCGGGCCGCTTAAAGTATCACCAAATATTGTATCATTGCCACCAAGCGCAGAGCCACCATAACTAAGCCCAGCACTAAGCAATGATTGCCCTAAACTACCACCATGATTAAGAGTATTTGCGCCAGCATATGCCGCTGCTAATTCAGGCTGTCCAAGCGCAGTAAGTACGATAGGCGCTAGAATATTGCCGCCTGGTATTGCATCTACCAAGTGGGTAATAGGTTTCGTTACTGCTTTTATTATATGACTCATGCTACTTTCCTTATTAGTAATACATCACGTTGTTTCTTGAAGCTTGGAAGTACCCTACTAAAACCAACACGTGTCAATGCTTCAATATTCTCACATTTATTTAGTTTTGCAAAGTTATTTAATGTGGTTTCCATCAACTTTCCCCACGCTTTAAAATCTTTTCCTGCAAGCTTTATAATATTACAAACCCTACCTCTTGAACCCTCACTCACCGAAGTAATTAAGCTGCCAATCATCTTATCATCAAACACACACCAAAGCTGCGCCTCACCACTTATTAGCATGTTATAAATATCATCTAGGGTATAAATTTGGTTAGGCTTAAACGCTACAGCAAGCTGCTTACTAGCTTCAGGCCAGAATTGGTTTAAATCATCTTTTTTTATCTGTTCCATTTTCATGATTTTACATACCCTGTAATAGTTATTGGAGTAGTAATAGCAGTCCATGTTGGGCAATAAACTGTTTTTGAGCTTGCGTTAATAACACCTAAGCTTGAACTAGTGCCTGTAACTACCGAGCAAGTTGTATCTGCGCTTACTTTAAACGGCACAGGGAAGGTTGTTGTTCCAAGCACCGAGCTTGTGCTTGTAGCTGGCACTATCTTAACTGCAAAATAAGTTAAGCCCATATTTTGATAATAAACACCGCTTATTGTTGGTGTTCCTACCACGGTTAAACTAGTAAATGTAGGTGTAAAACTTGTGCCAACATCACCATTTTGAAAGCCACTAAAATACTGCACCCAACTAGGGCGGCACTTGCGCTCATCGTCAACCATAGCATCGGCTATTGGTGATTCTTGACTAGACATTAGCAGCCATCTCCTTGTTAGTAACCGCATACTCTTTATGGTAAAATCCAACAACATTATCATAGGCCGCTAGAGCTTCTTCTTTTGTAGCAAAATAGCCAAGATATTTTGTAATCTTTTTGCCATTCTCTCTATAAACTATTTGCCCCCGCCATTTACCTTCAGTTGGTGAATAATGAGCGCCCTTTGGTTTGTTGCGGCGATTCATACAGTTTTCGCTTTGGGTGCAATTTCTCAAATTAGATTTTCTGTTATCTAATTTACAGCTATTGATATGGTCACAAACCATTCTTTCAGGGGTATTCATTATTAACCTATGCATAGCTACATGCCGACCTTTAACTGAACGTCCTGCATAACTGTTAAATAAGCACCACTTCCATTGATTCAGATATTCGTAATCTTCATCATCAACTATAACAAACTGGTTTTTTGGTAATAATATTTGTTTCATAATTTTCCTATATGTTCCATTCCGCACCATTCACTGCTACTTTTATTTGCTCCGTTACTCTTAATCTAAACGTAGCTTGGAAATACGCCCCAAGCTGCCAAAACAATACCCCACGCTCATTAAATTGCCCTACTTGGCCTATAGTACCTTCATAAGTAGTGCCAAAGCTCCTACCGCCATCTTCTGATATTCTAAGCTGTGCCACAGGATTAGTTCCATTTCCTGTCACATTACCTGTTCCAGTTTCAAAAAATACCGCTAGGTTTTTAATTCTAAAGCGTACCGATTTATTAAATATATGTGTGAATATCCTATCTCTTGCAATATCTGCACCATTGTCAGAGTAGAAATTAATTGATTGCTCGTAAACATTGCCGTTTAATCTATCAAGTGCAATAATTTTACCAAACGCATAAAACAAATAACTTGTAAGTGGCTGCTCATAAGCACCGCTATCATTTAAATAAGCATCTTCAGTCCAAATACCTGTTGCAATATCTAGTACTAGCGCAGTTTCCATACCACCGCCTGTTATTGAACAATAAGTATGCCCCGCCTCTTGATACGAAATAATCCTAAATGAGCTAGGGTCTGTAGCAGCTTGAAGCCTTAATTCTATAGCGTCAGTTGAAACCCTCTTAGGGCTAAAACCATCAGCTCTATTTACAATGCCAAAGCCTTTGTCAGTTCTGCTTATCCAAAACATTGTATTATCTATTTCAGCTACAGCAAACGGAGCAAGCGCACCCACAGCTAATTGAGCCGCAGAATTTACCCTTTGGAATGGGAACGTTGCCGCCCCTGTATTGCTCCAAATTTCAATACTATTCGTACCCACAAGCCATAATTGGCCTGAAATACTTATTACACGCTGTAAGCTATCTGGGCTTGATTCAGCCGTTGCAAAGTCTAGTGCCGCCCACGTTAAACCATCATACGGCGCCGATATTTGGAAAATACCAGAGTTGAAACTCTTATTAATAATAAAATAGCCACCAATAAATGTAACTGTTACCGCACTTGGCAAGTTAGCTGTTACAACCTTAGTGAATACATTTGTAGCGTAAGTAAATATATAAAGATTTTGTTGGTCACATACCGCAAGCTGAAAGCCATTATCAGCCATTGTTACTATACCGCTATTTTGGTCTAAAGTACCACGTAGAGTAGAAGAACCATCTATTTGTTGTTCGTATAAGCCAGAACCAGATACTACAAACACACGGCCATTAGCAGGTAATATCCCGCCCCTTCCTGGGCCATTGCCTGTAGTTCCGATAAGATTTAGGCCAGGGCGTGAGATTAAACCAGCGGGACTTTTGCCGTCTTGGTCAACTATTATGCGATAGTTTACCGTCCTCTGAGCGTCCAAAGGTAATGAGTATTGCTGAGCAGAACCTCCAACTACATTAGCCTGGGACATTTAAAACCTTGTTAGTTACAATATCGTACCATTTAGCATTACTAAAATTAGGCGTAAGGCCATTAATTTGTAGATTGTTTATTTGAACAATACCTTTGCTCTCACTAGCATTTTGCCTAGCTTGGTCATCAACCTGAATAGAATAACTAGGAGCAAGTTCAAGGTATAAATTAGTTGTGATAGCTCTGCGATAACCGGGCGCAAGTGAAAGCACCGTATTAGCCGTGTAATTACCAATGTTGTCTTCAGTCCATATAACTATGCTGTATTGGTTAGTTGTTGGGATAGGAAGCACATTAGCTTTCATCAAAGGGAAAGTTTCGTTAAACCAAATACCCCAATTAGGCCATGTAGACGCTTGGCTTTTAAATGGTATTTGCGACCATTCTTGGTCATTATAACGATATAACGGGTAATCCTGTTGCTGTGCCGCTGGTAACGAAGTATTGCGAATAGTTTGGTTTATAATTGAGTTAGGGTAAGGAATGCTTAAATCCCCACCAACACCAAGTGTGTAAACCTGTTTACCAGCCACTAAAGAAAGGATATTAGCGCTTATACCATATGTAAGTAAGCCCTCAATACTCCAAGATTCCAGCATACCATTTAACTTGCGTAGCGCTTGTTGGGTCTGTTGGGCGGTAGGCTGCGCTTGATTGGCAAGAACCCCCATATCTAATAAGGTATCAGTAATGAGTGTTAATGCCGTATCTGCCATGATTCTAACCTATTTTATGATGGTCTAGCGAAGGGTTAATATATTCTGGGTTAGATACATCAAGTTTAGTTCTCCTGATGTATTCAGCCTCAGAGAGTAGAATTTTTACTTCTACCTCTGAAGCTTCTTTTTTCTTCTTCTCAGCCATAACTAAATAATTTTGTAGTTATAAACTGAAGTATCAGATGCAGTACCCGATACAGTAAAACCAGTACCAGCAGTAATAGTTTTAATTGATGGGATAGCACCAACTGTGCCGCCTACTGTTTTAAGAGTAATAACAATGCTAGAGTTCGCAGTAACTAGAGAGTTAGCTACCGTAACAGCAGAAGTGCCGTTCGCAGTAAAAGTACCACTTACAACTGAACCATCTGGTGCAGCCGTAAAGTTATTGTAGATTGGTGATGTTTGAACAACGTTTACCATAATATAGTTTCCTTATTTAAGTTAGTGGGGCAGCTTACGCCACCCCTAGATTAGTTAGCCTTGGATACGACAAGCAAGTTCTGGATAAGTAGCAGCCCAAGCGTATAGCACGTCAAAACGTGTCATGCGTTGGTTTGATTTACCATCGTAGAACTCAATCATAGAGATTGATAAGCCTGACATTTTATCTTTAACAACTGTAGCGTCAATAACACCTTGTTTAGGAGGCAGAGCCATTGGTACACAAGCAAATGTGAAAGCGTTTTTGTCATAAGCTAGTGATTGCTTAGATGTCGCAGTAGAAGCACCAGACACAACAGTTATCGCTGCGTTATCCGCAGGTGAAGCTGTTACGTTTTGGAAAGCACCACTTGGAGTAATTGAAGGGCTAATAGAGATAGTTGAGTTGCCTGAACCATCAGTAGTAGATACCGCAGTTACTACAAAGTTTTGTAGCTTACCAGTTGATTGGCGTGTTTGTGGATTTACTGTGTTTACATTAGCGATAGTGAATACATCACCAACGTTTAGTGTAGTTGTAGTAGCTGTCCAACCATCAGTAATCAAGCTTGCGCCTGTTTGGCTTGCACCGTTTACTAGTGGAGTACCGCCGTAAGTACCAGCAGTAAAGCTTTGGATAGCTGGGTCATCATAGATTTCAAACCCATAACCAGAACCCAAACGACCATTCGCATAAGCCTTATTAATAACACCTTGTGGGTTAAAGTAAGTCTTAACTGAAGTCGCTAGTGAAGCATTGGCAAATGAATCAAGAACAATTGTTCTGTCACCAGACGTTGAACCACCTTGTGAAGTGATGTAAGCACCAGCAGTTGCAAGAATTGATGCATCAGTAGGAGCAGTACCCGGTGTACCAACCACATTAGCTACTTGTTTGAACAAGCTAGTACCATCAGCTTCAATCTTAGCTGCGATAGTTGATGCAGCAGAATCAAGTACACCATCAGCCATACCAGCAGCTACAGCATCTAATGATAGTTGTAGTTGAGTTTGAGAGAATGATACGTCAACACCAAATTGGCTAAGTGTCATTGGCACTTGAGTAATTGTAGTGTTTTCAATATTCATTAGCTCACCTGTACGACCAATATAACGAGGCGGTTTGTTGATATTGATTATACCACCTTGTTTGCGTTGGGTATCAGAGATTTCGTCTTGGAAGTCGGTATTTACAGTAGTTACCATTGGCAACTTATTGCGCAAGATAGGAAGCATACGCTTCGCCATCATTGTATTAATTGGATAAGAGTTTGACATCTTAGGTATTCCTTTGATTGATTGTTTGAATTACCAACCAAAGGTTTACCCAAATGGCTGGCGCTATTTTCTCATATACTTGGCTTCAAATTCATGCTGTGGCATTTCTTCCAATTCTTCTTTAGTGAGGCTATTAACTGCTTTTGTGATAGCGGCCTTTTGTCCTACTGGATTAATTGGCGGCTTAGCTTGAGATTGCCTAACTGTAGGTTGAGGTGTTGTACCTTGAGATTTAATCCAGCTTTGAATCTGTTTAAGTGCGGCAGGTATTGCCTCTGGCTTATACATATTCAGACTTTTTAAATCGCCTGGGAAATTAACAAAGTGTGCTGCTAATTTAGCTGAATCAGGTGATGCTATAATCTCGTTCTCTAAAACTGAGCCAGCTTGAATCAAACCAGCAGTATAGAGCGCATCAACTTTATCATCAAAGTCTGGCATTTCAGTTCTAATTATATCAGCCTGTTCTTGGTAGGCTTCTATTTGTTTAGTTCTTTGAGCTTCTGATTCCTTTTTATCTCTTTCCGCTATAATTTGGGCAGCATCATACTTAGCCAAATCTCTAGCGTATGTGATAGCGTCATCATAATCTTTAATGTCAGGTTCTTTGCTTAAATCAACTTCACGCTTTGCCTCAACTTTAGGCTCAGATTGTTTAAGTCTCGCTATTTCGGCTAAAAGTTGCTTATTTTCTGCATCTTTTGTAGCCGCTTCACGTATTAAACGTTCTTTCTCAGCTTTGCGCTGTGCTGTGCGTGGATTTAAAGGTTTCGGTGTCACTTCCGCCTTTTCAGACGTGGATTCCGTTTGCTCATCAACTTTAGCCTCGCTACCGCTTGTCGGCTGCTCATCATGCGTTGATTGAATTTCTATTGAATCGTATGTCGTAGCCGCTGGTGCGGTAACAACTTCGGGTTCTTCTGACATATTATATCCTTTTTAAATGTTAGTCAAGTGGAATCTTAACCATTAAAACTCCATCGTTAGCATTATTACCATAAGCGCTTCCTGTTCAAGCAATAATTCTTCTATCTCAGCCTTATAATTGGCAAGTGCAATATTGATTATGTATTGTTCATTTAAGAGCTTTAACAGCTCGTGCTGCAAGCTTTTATCCGCAAGGCCACGTTTAAGGCGCTTAATCTCAAGCTGCTCTATCTTTAGCTCTTGAGCAACTAAGTCCTGCCTAGCTAATTCTTCTTGCCTTTGGAGTTGGTGTAGGCGCTCGGCCTTCTTATATCTCTCAACCTCATAACCATAAGGCACGTAGCTTTTTAACTTATTACCGTTAGGGTCGGGGTTTTTATGTCCATATAAAACTTGAAAGCCAGCTTGAAAACCCGCTTGAAACCCTAAAAACATACTAACCTACTGGTGCAACTACCCAGTTACCATTAGCACCTTTAACCGCAGTTTTTGGCGTACTTACAGTTTGGGTTAAGTTAACTACCGCCACGCTTTGAGCGTCAAGAGCGTTCTTAATACCGTCTAGCATTTGTGCCAACATCACAATACCTTGCGCTTGTTGCTGTAATTCAGCTTCTTTTAAGCTGTTATTAACTTGCATGTGCGTTTCACTTGGTTCTTCTGAAGGTTCTTGCTCTTGCTGGCTTTCATTATCTTGCGTCAGGCTTTGCAATGCTTCAAACTTTAACTTAGCTGTGTCAAAATCTAATTGCTGGATTTGTAGTAATGTTTTTTGGTTATCTACCAATAATTGCAATTTATCGTTCTCAGCTTTCATGGCTTCCGTTTGAGCCTTTAAAGTATCACTCTGCAACTTATTGTTACTATCAGCAATACTTGCCTGCGTTTCCAGCTGCTTACTTTTAAGCTGTTGTTCAGCCGCTGCAAGAGCTTGCGTGGTAGCCTGTAATTGGCCTTGCATTTGCTTCAAAGCATTACCCATTTGCTGCATTTGAGCCTGTACTTCAGGCGGCACATCTTTAAGATTAGGTTGGTCTTGAAGCTGTGGAGGTAATAATTTCTTGTAACGCTCTGCAATCTCTTGCGCCCCCGGCCAATCTTGCTCACGATAAACAATATCAGGCGCAACTTCCATAAGGTTAGTTGAGCCTGCAAGTTGAACCATTGCCGCTGCACCCTCTTGACGTTTAGTTGTGTATCCCGGGCCAACATCTACCATTACATCGTACGTTCCAAGCGTAAGGTCAAATATATCTTCTTCGCCTGCGTCAGTAGTTGTAACTTTGTTAATTTCTTGCGTGTAGTCAGTCTTATCTTCCTTCAATAACCTTACAACCCTTGAGCCATCATAAGTTTTCTGAATAAGGTCAAGAGCCACAATACCACTTGCTGTAAGCGCACGAGCCAAATTATCAGGGAAGTGAAACGTTGATGTTTCAGACTGCATATTCCTGCGCTGGATAGCCACGCCAGACTTCTCATTACTTACCGCACCAATGTTAGCTTGGTACTGCCCTGAAGCCTCGTTAAAACCTTCTTGCGCTATTTTCATAACTTCAACAAGAGAAGTTATATCTGCACTTTGTTGCTGTCTTTGTGGTGGCGGCGCTACTTGCCCATTAACTGTAATAGGATTGTATGGTAGCCATGCCGTGTTTTTAGTATTGGCGTTATCCCAAAACTGCGCTAGCGGCTCTGTTATCTGGCCTACAGCAGCGATATAAGGAGCAAGTGGCTGTGACGATACAGCCTGCACAATAGCGTTAGCTGCGTAATTAAACAGCTTCTGCGGTGGAATCATTGGCTCAACAGCACCAGAGTAATAAATCTTACCATCTTCGTATATAGTTTCACCAGCTACAAAAATGTAAGGAATGTATTTACCGTCCCACTCTTGTTCCTCTAATACTTCCATTGCAGTACATTTACGCCAAATAACCTTAGGAGTAATTACTACACGATAATCATAATTGTTTGGGTCACTAGGCTTTTCGCTAGTTACTTCACCGGTAATCTTATTCTTCCATAAGTCAGACTCAACATCTTTAACTTCCCAATATTCAGCACGCCTTACAGTTGTTTCAGTCGCCCAATCAGGGGCAGCATCACCAATACTTTGCAGGTCTAAGCTATCGTAGCTCTTACCTTCTTCACGGTTAAAGTCAGATTTCTTAACGTCTTCAACCTCAATTAAAAACTTCCTATCTAACTTGTCTTGTCTAGTACAAAACGGGTCATCGTAAATCTTGAATGGGTTAGGTATTTGCCCAATCTTTAGTATTTGGTCAAAACTTGTATCGTTCTCATACTCTTTAAGCCAGCGCCAATATCCCCAGCCATTTACTGTGGAATTAAACCCAGCCATATCGTATGCAACATCAGCTTGGCTTTGCGCTTGAATAGCTCGCATTAAATCTTCAATAACACCAGCTACTTTTTCTTCCCCGTCCATATTAGCCACAACCTTAGTTTGCGCTTTATTCTGGCGGATTAAATTGGTTATTTGGCGAATAAACTTAGGGATTTGGTTATAGCTTTCTGTCGGCTGAATACCATTGCGGATATTGTAAATGTTATCGTCCCATTGGGATTTCCCGCCACGGTAAAACTGGATAGCTTTAAGGCCACGCTTGCGATTTTCTGCCTCGGCATCACTTGAGAGGTCAAAATTATCTAGCATACGCTGAACGGCTTTATCTTTCACAAATGAATAATCGCCCTTTGGCATACTTAACCCCAAATTTTTTGTTGATGATAACCTGGCAAGACTAAATTTGCAACAGAATTTTTCCGTGAATCTAAATAACTCGCCAAATATCTAAAACTATCAGCAATATCACTTGCCCAATCATGCACAGGCTTAGGTTTGTATACCTTCCTGTCTTCATCATATTCATAATGGTATTTTTTAAGTCCACGAATACCCTCAGCGCACTTATCTTTATCAATCCACAGTTGAGTAAGTAGTTGCCTTGATAGCTCATTTCCCGTCTCTACAGCAACCACAGGTAGAATAGTTATATTATTATCATGTCCAAGTCCCATTTGTTTTAATTGTTCAACAAGTGTTTGGCCTGTTCTTAAAGAGTTATGGCCTGCGTCATGTGGTAAAACATGCATTTCATAGTTGTAAGGCTTGCTTTTAATTAGGTTTACATAGTGGTCAATACCAACACCAGTTCCTTGATAGAAGTCTATTATCCTAGGCTCTTTACCTACTATTTGAGCAAACCATATAACGGTAGCATCTGAATAACCTAAGTCCCAAGCAGTAATAACAGGCGCACTTGGTGTATATGGCACTTTAGTAATACGGACAGGCTCACCTTCTGGTGGGTTTTCCATAGCATCAACCCATTTGGCTAGGATAGCACCCTCAGTTAGTCTTGTCGGTTGTCCTAGCCATACATTGCGGAATTTATCAGCATTAGTTGCCTGCATATTAGCAGCAAGCTTTAACAGTTCAGGCGTAATAAAGCGGTTATCTGTATAGTTTACCTTGCATAAGTAAGTGTCAGGTTGGGGGTTAGCTACAAAGTATTGATAAGCTGGGTCATCTTCCAACTCTGGGTTCATTGAAACTATAATTTGTGAGTTAGCAGCCCTTATGGTAGGGTCAAGCACATCAATAGAGCGTTGGCTTAGGCTTTGCGCTTCTTCCAACCAAGCTTTTCTGATATTTGGAATTGATTTAATACTCTGCACATTATGCTTAATGCCTTTGAATATAAACTCACTACCGTTCCTAGCTATGATAGTTGTATTTTGCACCTCAAACAAATCTTGCATACCATTAGCTACAATCTGATTAGCAAGCGTTCTATGGACTGATTCGGTAATTGAGTTTTGGAACTCACGAGCGCACAAGATTAACTGCGGTTCTTGTATTGCGCTTACGAGTAACGCATCTGCTATGCCCGTTGTTTTACCACCACCACGGCCACCATAAAATACATTATACCGTTTTCCATAGTTAGGGCTTGATGAGTCAAGCAATGGCTGGAAAGGTTCACTTATTTGGATTGGCACTTACAAACTCTACTGTGATTTTGTTATGCAAAGGATTTTCTTTATCACCTGCTACTGTTAACGGCAATATCTTAGGCCATATCTTTGTGTAGAACTCTGTTGTGTTTGTTTGCGCCCATGCATGTAAAGCGTTTACCCCGCCTAACATTTTAAAGCACTCGTCTATAGCGCCCTTTGCACTTGCCGTAGTCCCGTTTAAACTGCCTTTAGGTCTAGCCATAGTTATTTACTCATAAGTAATTGTATTAATTTATCTTAGCCCCCAAACAATGTGTTAAGTATTCCACCAATAAACCCTTGTAAAAAACTCATACTTCCTCACAACCTAGCACACCTTTACGGCATACTACAAAATGTTTATAGCCTGAATTTTTAGCAT
>Ga0114964_10001656_pt1 | contig 16184 bp, 13 predicted proteins | sample C_131016_MF_Meta_FD_92638 | JGI IMG/M metagenome (GOLD analysis project Ga0114964, IMG submission 92638) | Freshwater microbial communities from Lake Croche, Canada to study carbon cycling - C_131016_MF_MetaG | ecosystem: Environmental > Aquatic > Freshwater > Lake | place: Lake Croche, Canada... | reverse complement strand
CCGAACCTGATGGATGGACTGAAAATCTCGCTGCGTAAAATCCTGTTTGCGGCGTTTAAGAAAGGGGGGCTGAAAACGGAAATCAAGGTCGCGCAATTCAGCGGGTATGTGTCCGAGCATGCCGCGTACCACCATGGTGAGGCGAGTTTGAATGCGGCGATTGTCGGGATGGCGCAGAATTTTGTTGGCAGCAACAATATCAATCTGTTCGAACCCAACGGTCAGTTTGGGACTCGCTGTGCGGGTGGTTCAGACAGTGCGAGTGAAAGATACATCTTCACACAGCTTAACCGTCTCACGCGACTTCTCTACCGTCAAGAAGACGACGCAGTGTTAACCTACATAGATGATGATGGGCAGATGGTGGAGCCAGTGTATTATGCTCCAGCGATTCCAATGATTCTCATCAATGGAAGCAAGGGAATCGGAACGGGATTCAGTACAGATATTATGCCGCATAATCCGCTTCAAATTATTGCGTATATTCGCGCGATGCTCACGGGTGTCTCGTCGAGTGACCGTCCTACGATTGAGCCTTATTTTAAGGGATTTAAAGGAACTATCAAGAATATCGGGGGCGGTGCGGGTGCGGGTGCGGGTGCGGGTGGATCAGGTTCGCCTTCGATTTTGCCTGCGGCTTCGCTTCCCGCGAAGTATCTCATCAAAGGAACCTACGAAATCATTGCCGACCGTAAAGTCCGTATCACCGAACTCCCGATTGGAACGTGGACGGATGATTATAAACAGTTCTTGGAAAAGTTGATGGATGGGCCTGCTGACAAGGAGAAGGCCGGGGGAGGAGGAGGCGCCGCTGCCGCCGCATCTGCGCCCGTCCTTAAAGAGTATATGGATATGTCTACTGACGCTGTGGTCGATATCACGGTGACGTTTCATCCGGCTTACCCTCATACACCGAAGGATCTTCAAGCGTCAATCATCGACGCGGATGCCGGCACGAACAAACTGGAAAAACTGCTCGGTTTATTCACGACGCAAAGTACGACGAATATGAATCTCTTCGACGCACGCGAGAAACTGCGGAAATACGCGGACATCTACGACATTATTGAGGACTACTACGTGGAACGTCTGGCCCTCTATTCGAAACGCAAGACGGCAATGTTGGCGCAACTCAGCAATGAACTGCGGGTCCTCACGAATCGCGCCCGATATATCCAGGAAGTGCTTGACGACAAGTTGGAATTACGTCGTCAGACAAAGGAGGCGATCTTCGCAAAAATGGTCGCGCACGGCTACGAGCACATTGAAGGCGATACTGAGTATAAATACCTGCTGAAGATGCCGATGGATAGTGTCACGGATGAGAATGTCAGGCACCTTCTCAGCGAACGCGACTCCAAGCGCGCACAACATCAGCAACTTACAGATACATCGATTCAAGCGTTGTGGACCAAAGACTTGGATGATTTGGAGGGTGAGTACAAAAAATGGGCGATGGCGGCGGATGCGGCATCGGTGGCGATGACGAAACCAAAAACGAGCGCAGCGTCGGCCGGGGGTGGAGGAGGAGCAGCGAGCAAGAAGAAGATGGTGATTAAGAAATAGCTCGGCTGCGCTTTGCTCGGCTGCGTCTCATTTCGCGTTGCTCCATTCGTCTCGCCTCGCGTTGCTCCATTCGTCTCGCCTCGCCTTCTCTGAAATGGAGCCAATATCGAGCAAGACCGCGAACGAGGAGCGAAAGGAGGCGAAGCCGAGTGGAGCGACGCGTGAGAAACACCGCGAACGAGGAGCGAAAGGGGTGGCGTTCGCCACCCTGGAGCAACGAGTGAGCAACGAGCACAGTCGAGCTCGGGCGAAAGGGGTGGCTTCGCCACCCTGGAGACTGAGTGAGAAACTAGAACCACGGCTTCAGTTCTAGCGTCTTGTGCTTGTAATCCGAGAAATTCGGCCGAGCAATCGGTGTATACATATTACTCACATCACGCTTATACTGGATATATCCCTCCGCCTCGCCGTGTATTCTAGGGACACAATATTCAAATACTAATTCATTCAGCTCAATAATCTGAGCGCGGATTTCCGTCGGGGCATTGGTCGCATTTTGAAGAAAAATCGTGCGCATAATGATACGCAATGTGTCACAATCCTGTTCCCCGATCACATATTTACCATTGGAACGCTTATACACACCAGCACGAATTCCGTTCTGAATAATCTGCATATTTTCCTTACTAAAAAACGCATTGGAGACAGGTGTATTCTCCCATATACCGTTCAAAGCGTCGCGGTAGGTGACACACTGATGGACTGGGTTTTTATCATAAAGCGCGAATTGATCTTGAGTGGGTGGCGTTACAATATCAAGACGTCCATTTTTTGGTTGTCCAATGAAGGTATGATCTGGAGCTGCGTGATAGTTCATTTATACTATGTACAGATTATTTCTCTAAATACCATACCATCTTAATTCTTTTTATAATTATAGTATATAGTCGTATTCAAAAGTAGATAGATAAATGGACTTCATTTCAGGAAATAAAAATATGGGTTCATCGGCTGGTATCGGAAGTTCTGGGTCAGATTCTGGTTCAGGAAATGGAGGCGGCAGCGGATTGTTTAGCAATTTTTTCAATTTAACGATTCAGAAGATGGTTCTGTTATTAGCGTTGATTGCCTTTATTATTTCAGTAGGGACAGTTGCGATGTTATTATGGAAATCAAAGAGTTCACAGAAATGGCCACCCGAAATCGCGAAATGCCCAGATAGGATGACCTGGGATGCCACATCAAATCAATGTACCGATCCATACGGTATAGGTGCCGCATCTTTCGTGCCAAAATCCACTAGTTGTGAGAACTTGAATGACTTTAAAGCCACACCGAAAACATATACGGGTATATCTGGTAGTGATGGATATATTCCGTGGGAAGGTATTTTGGATGGTAAAGCATCTAAAAGTGCTTCATTGAAATGTTTGTAATGTAATGATGTAATGTAAACTTGCGGTATTTACATTACATTAGCTAGAGCTAGAGCTCTCCTGAGTATTAAAAACGATACGCACCAGGTGACGCGCCTGATGCCTGCTGGGCAACAGCAGGAAGAGAGTCAGATGCGGAACCTGCGCCGTAAGCACCAGCCTTCATATTTCCGGTCACACACATCGAGTAGAACAATCTACTCTGGAAATACATAAGTGCGTATACCAAAATCATCAAAAATGAATAGAACGCGCTCATTATTGTCACCTTACCCCTAAATAACATAATCAGAGCCGAGATGAAGCCTAAACCGGCAATCGCCAAAAATATGAAATTTACGACGGTAAGCCAGTAAAAGAGCAGACAATAATCCTTATCGAGAGGAGCGAATAAACCTTGAAATGAATCCATTGCTTTGGAGTAGTAATAACTTTATAAATTGGTTATATTATATAAAAAGAAAAAACATATGATAATAACCAACTAATTAACAACCGCTTAAAACAAACACTATAAATGCCCATATCCTCTTCGTCCGTGTCATCGTCCGCGTCTGCGTCATCGTCCTCTATAAACAGTAGTATCAATTATAATTCGTATCTAGGTCGTGATAGCATATACAATAACCTCCGCGACTTTCTCGCATCATTTCAGAAAAACAAGAGTGACCTGACGTTTAAGCGCGGTGTCTATATATACGGTGCGCCAGGCGCCGGTAAAACCGAATTCATCGTCCGTCTACTAAAAGAACTAAACTATGATATTATTAAATACGATGCGGGCGATATCCGGAATAAGTCCATTATTGATTCCATAACCCAGCACAATATTTCCGATAAAAATATAATGTCGATATTCCAGCGTAAAATCCAGAAAATCGTCATTGTGATGGACGAACTCGACGGTATGAATAATGGTGACAAAGGTGGTATTACATCACTGATTAAACTGATTCGTCCTAAAAAGACTAAAAAACAAAAACAAGAGGAGATTACAATGAACCCGATTATATGTATCGGAAATTATCATATCGACAAAAAGATCAAAGAATTAATGAAAGTGTGTCACGTATATGAGTTGAAAACACCAACACCTACACAAATGTCGCATTTGGTGGATATAACGATGCCGAACCTGGAAATCAGCTTGCGTAAAAGCATCCTGACATTTATTCAAGGCAATCTACGCAAGCTCACCGCTGTCGCAGAAATGAATAAAACACCGAATACCATTATATCGAACAATATTCTCCACGCGATATTTCAGCCGAAGACGTATAATGAGGATATTAAGAAAGTCACGCAGAAATTATTCAATACAGCCTATCCAATCTGCGACCACAATACACTAATCAATGAGACAGACCGAACCACGATTGGGCTATTATGGCACGAAAATGTAATTGATGTGCTTGAAAAAATGCCCGTCGCAGTATCAGTCCCATTTTATCAGTTATTACTAGATAATATTTGTATGGCCGATTATTTCGATCGTATCACATTCCAAAATCAGATTTGGTTATTCAATGAATTGTGTTCTCTCATTAAGACGTTTTATAATCATCATTTATACCACCAATCGTTTCCGAAAAAGGCGCGATTTAATCCGACTGAGGTTCGGTTTACTAAAGTTCTCACCAAATATAGCACTGAATACAATAACCTGCTTTTTATACAGAATTTATGTATTCAACTTTCAATGGACCAAAAAGATCTCTTCGCGTTTTTCCTTACACTTCGGAAACAATATTCAGAGGATGAAATACCACGTATTCTTGAAACATATGATATTTCTAAATTGGATGTGAATCGAATCTATCGTTATTTAGATAAATATATGGCCAAACCTGAGCAAACTACCGAAAACGTAATAAATGATTTAGAACCAGATTTATTAGAATAGTCGTCCATCCGTCCTTGCGTTTAATATACGTCAAAAAGATATAAGAAATATTTAGAAACATAAATAAATCATAATGGGCGCATCTATTTCATTTGATTCAAAGTACAAACTTATCCTTGACGCTGAAGTGGAATGTATTTCTTCGTCTAAATCCCAACCCCAAACCGCAGGATCAAACAAAAAGAAATCTTCACCCCAGCAGCCAGGTTCTGGGTCCAGGTCGGGGTCCGGTTCAGGTTCAGAGTCTGGGTCTGGGTCTGGGTCCGAGTCTGGTTCTGAATCAGAGTCAAGTTCAGACAGCGATGAAGAGACTAAGATATTTACAGTTAAAATCACTCCAGAAATTGTTGGATATATTCGTAATTATGTTCGTAGTAACGACTTCTTAGATATATTGGATACAATCACCGAAATTGAACTTCCGGAATATGGTCACGCACCAGATACCGCAATCGTATTTAACTCGGAAACAGTAATCTTTAATGTAACTGATAACAAAATAGAGGCATCTGGCGACTGGGAATATATTGAAGCTCCTGTAAAGCCGGCACCGTCATCAAAGAGTAGCCGCAAACACAAGTCGAAGGGTGGCAGTCGCGGTCACGGAGACAACAGTGAAGACGCACACGCAGAAAAAAATAACAACGATTATAAAACAAAGGAGGATGAACTAGCAGTTTCTGAGATTGAAACCATAATTTCCGATAGATTTAAACAGTATAGTAAAGATCACGATTTTGTGATTCACGAATCAAAAACAAGTATTCTTTCGTTGAATATTCATAGTGTTGAAGTTGTTAAGAACTAGTGTGTTTATTGTGATATTATGATATTATGATATTATGATATTATGATATTATTATTTGGATTGGTCCATATAATAATATTTTATGATTGATTATCGAGTCAGTCGTAGTTTTACATCATTACGATTTCTGACATTCCTTCGTTTACTTCGAATACTTCACTGACCTCGATAGCTTCACTGACCTCGATAGCTTCACTGACTTTGGTCACTTCACTGACCTCGGTCACTTCAATCGCATCAGACGCGATATTTACATTATTATGATTTGACGGTTGTTGGTTCAATTGACGATACAATTCACGATTTTCTTGTAATACCTCTTCATATCTTGTTAATATGGATTGAAGTTGTGGATTGGTGGTGGTGGTGGTTGAAGAATTAATTGTTGTGTTAACATCATTTATCGCGTCTAAATGTTGATCGTTTTGTTGTCTAAATCTGACGATTTCATCTGTCATCTCTCGTATCGTTTTATCACGCTCCGCTACATCTGCCTGTAATTTCTGAATGATTTGAATAATCTGGTCATTTGATAACGCAACCGGTTCTTGTCCTGGTTGCTGTAATATGATTTGGCCACTATTACCACCACCACCTGCCGCATCCTCGGCCATTTTCGCTCGTTCCTTCTCCAATTGAAGAGTTTGAGCGATAACATCCGGCTTCATTTCAGGTCGTCCCGGCGCATAATTCTCCAATGCTTTCTCCAAGTCTACCATATAAAACCGGCGAAGTTCGTTATCCTTGATGAAATCCATCACTTTCTTTGGCGAATCGCGAACGATATCCGGGTTCGCATTTATAAGCAATTTGCGCTTATCAAACGTATTGTGCTCGTGAGAAAAAACAAGAATCACCTTCATTGGGTTTAATTGGACGAATGGAACCGTATAATCTTTCAAAAATGCGCGCTCTTCTGCGAGACAAGCCTCGTCATTATATCGGTTGTTCTTCAACAATTTACGTTTAAACGCAAATGTTCCTGCTGTCGCGTGGTTCGGACCATATGGGCCAAAACGCTTCATTTGTCCAACGTGCTTGAAATAAATATAGATTTCACTTGAACCCGCACACAATGCTTCCGGATGGCTAACAAGCATCTCTACCGCGTGAGATACACGTTGCGGTGGATAATAATCATCGTCGTCCATATATACCAAAATTTCACCGCGCGACTTCTCGTGAAGCAGATTACGCTTCTTTCCAAGCGTCATTTTGGTTTCATATTTGAAATACTTAACCCGTGGATGTGACGCAATCATATCCTCAATCAAGTCAGTTCCATCGTCAATAATAATCCACTCCATTCTGTCTTGTGGGTAATCCTGATGATTAAAACACTTTATCATAGCATTAATGAATGGGCGGCGATTAAATGTGGGTGTACATACACTCACAAACGGGTATTTTTTAAAATACTCGGGGCTCGATTTGACAAGTTCGGCTGATCCAGTGACTGCGCCACCACCGTGTTTCGTTTTTCCCATTTTGTAAAAATCTACAGATATAGTTTATTACAAAACAATCGTTTATGTTGTTTATTGCGCAGGACCGACCAAATACATTACGGATTTGGTTGGATTGGGTTACGCACCCCAATTTTTTATTTGATTGAAAAAGTCCATAATTCCGCTCCAATATGTTGTCAAATACAGCATAAGTAACGCAAGAATGACAATTGCTGCGATATTAATTTCCAATCCTTCAAATGCGTAAAACATCAGCACTAAATTAAAAAAGAAGAAAATAATCGGTATGTATTTCGCATACAATACACGATACTCATCCCAGTGAAGAAACGGATATATAAAGAAGGTTCCGAAAAATTGGATCATTTGGACTACATATGAAATAAATGGTAAAAATCCCATAAACCCAAACCCGGTAAATAGTGACCATAAAGAACCTCCAACAAATTCACTGTGATGTTCTGTTTTATTTACAATCATTCCGATGATTGTCGTAAATAATGGACCACCTCCCAATGTAAAACCCAGAAACAACAAAAACACAAACGGCATTATTAAAATCAAAAGCGGCGACACAACATCATAGAGCTCTTTCGGGATACTGTTGGACATTTTTGTAATCGAATTTAATACATACAATAACAATGTTCGATCAGTTGAAAATGAGAATATAAATGAATTATTAACCCATTGCTTGAAACGCGCCTTTATAAAATCCCAATTCAGGAGGTTTACTTTTGTTACACCTTCATCTACACTTGATTTTACCATATCTACATCATCTTTTGATAAACAGAACCATTTGAAAATATATGTGTCCAAAATAACCGCTGCTTTCAAGTATATCTTTTTCGCGCTTGGATTTGTAGGGTCGTCCGCAATACCGCCGAACTTATCTTGACAATCAGCTTCACACGATGTATATTCATTTGTATAACAATATGGCCATTCGTGTCGGTCAGTTGGGAAGAGTTTTGGTAAATTCAGATTATTCATTCTGATGCTTCTCGGGTCGGCAAAAAAAAGGATATTTACACAAATAACTGAAATAATAACAGTTTCAATAAAAAGCGACAACACATTTAACCCGAACTCCTTTAATGCGGCCAGATCAAATAGTGATTTCGGGGCGGCTTTCTTTGGTTTTTCGGGTTTCTCATCTTTGGGTTTATCGTTAGTTTCGTTGCGCCCTCCAGGAAGCAGTTTACTAAATGTGCCTCCGATGCCTTTGCCGTCACCGCCGTCACCGCCGTCACCGCCGTCACCGCCGTCATTTGTTACTTCTTCGTCATCAGCCATTCCAATTATTCGAATACTAATACTAGTTATATTACCAACATATAATAATCCTTATCGCTTGTCGCGCGCATCGCTTATAGGTCGCGTGCGCACTTTAGCGCGCATCGCTTATAGGTCGCGTGCGCACTTTAGCGCGCATACATCAATCCGCAATTTCCCGACACAAATGTCAGAACGTTATACCGCTCTTCTAAAATATGAAAGTCGTAGCTATAATGATAAATATTGACATTTGGTTTATTCATTCCGATAATCTCCTTCGTATTCGGATTACATATAACTTTCACCTGAGCTGCCGGATCCAATGGCGGATATATAGTAGTCAATTCAAGTTCAATTTGGTTAAACTTACTCATATTAATAGCACCACTTGGCTGTAGATCATATGGATCAGAATTCAAGCAAAAGTTATAGCAGTAAATCCCCGGTTTCGCACACCCACGAGTCCTCGTGTATTTCTCAACATAGTTATAAACACCAGCATCCAGTAAATTCTCTCGGTACTTGCCATTTAAAGAGATACCCAACATCTGTAAAATATCGCGTTCATTCTCGGATTGGAAGTCGCCAGTGATGTGAATGCCAGTAAGGCGTTTATCTCCAGGATTAATACCCGGTCCAATCCCGTTCTTCGGCCCATTCTTGTCATAATAGTAATGGTCGAACTGAAAATCGGGGCGGGCCTTCCACTCAGCTGTCTGAATATCGCTTGCGGTGGTTACAATCTCGTTAAATGACACAGGTTTCCAGTCATCATCTGTCGGTGCTGGAATGATATCATATGGCATATAATTATACGGCCAGTTTGTATAATTACTCCATTCATTCCGCAAATTAACGTCGCTCCGCTGGAAAAACATTGTCCACGACGCCACCATTCCCATCGAGTTTTCTATCTTGATTTTCTTATTTCCGGTCACATCATTGAACGCCCAATCATAATATGACTTAATCAGGTACTTTTGTTGATTCGCTGCGAACACTTTAGATTCATCATCCGAGAGAAAACAATAGGTCGCCATTAAATGTACATCCGCATTCCAATCCGCGCGAATACTTGGGTATGAATTAAAACTCAAATCAATACTGGGCGGTGGGTATAAAAACCGCCACATTTGGTGAAGGGGGTTAGTGAAATCGGGTTGGACAATCGGCCAATAATTCACCGAATCTCCTACATCACGTATAGTGAATAGGTCCTTTACGGGGCGCAGGGTGACATCAATTTGAAGCTGATTGTACTGAAGAGATACAAGGGGAAACGCCATTTTGGAAGAAAGTGTGAACCACGAGTTAATTGGGATATATATTTTGCGTCCACGGATGGACGGTTCTGCGCCGGCAATATTCGATGTGTGATACGCGTTTGGATACTGATTCAGACGCGCACCTGAACAACCTGGATTGTATAACTCGGGTACGTGGCCAGTCATTTGGTTATACAACTCGCGCTTGGTCTTATCCATATCGCGCTCCATAATCGCCAACAAATTATTTCCGGTGAATTTTTGAAGTGTCATACCGCCAACTGAAATCACGATTTCTTTAATCATCTGAGTTCCCAGATTCTCAATCCATCTGAATTCATACGGCGCCCACATATCGCCTGCTGTTCTTGGCGGGTTTATCGGGCTCCATATCGAAGGAAGCGTGACGCATACATACGTATCCATCAGTAACTCCGCATAGCGCGGCACATAAAACGTGAATTTTGATTCTTCGGTCAATCGGAGTTTTTTCTGTCCGTCGAAATCAAGTCTAAACTTTTGAAGACCGAAATTTGTATATTTAAGATAAGTACTCTTGAAAAATGATTTTTTGGGATTGCCATTCAGGATAACATTTTGATTACCAGTCGCGACCAAGTTTAGTAATCCACCTGTCATTTTAGTATTCTATATTTGTATGTATTCTACCTTTGTATTATCTTTATATAAAATATCTAACTTATATACAAAATAAAGAGATACATATATCTCGTTTATCATTGTTTATCTGTTATGTCATTAAAAGAATACAATATTGAGGTCGTGTTTGTTTTTGTAATTATATTATTCATCGCAATATGGCAAGTATCGGGATTAATACAATCGCACAGTATTTCACGCAATAACGATATTTATAGGATACGCGAAGGTCTCCGTAATGCGGAGATGGCAGATGAGGCGGATGCGGCAGCGGTTGCCCGCGCCAAAAAAGACAATACACTTGACAATGCGATGTCTATTATAAGTAGTTCAGGGGAACCTTTTTTGAATGGCCTAATCCGGTCACCGCTATCAACAGAAGGATTTACGCCGAACACTAGTGAGAATGAAATGACGATACATCAACGTCGCCAGGCGGGAACCGTATTTGACAGTGTTGCGCCCATTACCGCGCCCACCACCGCGCCCACCGGAGGTAATATAAAGGAAGGACTTGAGAACACCGACAAGGATATGAAAGAAGTCATAGCTAATAAACTAACTTCTATTAATCCAGAAGACAGTCAAAGTAAATTCAAATTACGCGATTATTACATCAAGTCTGCCTACAACGCATTCAATCCCGATAAATTCAAAAACTCTACAGTAAGTATGGATGCGTGTCTTTATGTTCTAGCCCGCGGATGCCGGTTCATTGATTTTGAGATTTTCTCAGTAGATAACCAGCCTGTTATTGCGTCTTCTTCTGTGAATTCGTATAATTATAAGGAAACATTTAATCATATTCCAGTGTCAGAAGCATTCGAAGTATTAGGAAGTTACGCATTTTCTGGTTCGAAGTGCCCTAATCCCAACGATCCATTTATTATTCATATGCGAATTATGTCGCGTAATGTTACAATGTATGACAATCTTGCAAAAATCATCGCACAAAGCAAAACGATGGCGCGTAATCTGCTTGGTCCAAAATATGGACGCGAATATCATTCAAAAGATTTAGGAGACGATAACTTGCGTTCATTATCTGGAAAGGTGATTTTGATGGTGGACGGAACAAATGACCTATATCGTAGTACCAAATTATTCGAGTTGATTAATATGAGTTCAAAGTCACTATTTCTGTCGAAATATACATTTTTCGGTGTTAAAAATGTCGGCGACCCTCAGGCGTTTAAAGACGCGAATAAGAAGAATATGTGTCTAGTGATCCCGGACAAGAGTGGTCGACCAAATAATGACGGACATAACGGTCCATACACATGGGGGTGTCAAATAGTTGCGATGTGTTTCCAAGAGGAAGCACGTGATGAAAAACTAAAAGCCTACGAGGATAAATTTGATTCAGTTGGTTACGGGTTTATATTGAAACCGGAGGAGTTGCGGTATGTACCAATTACGATTGCGCCACCCGCACCTCCTGATCCGAAGTCATCATTTGAGGCTCGCCCACAAGAAGCTGCCGGCGGTTTCAAATTCACAACATAATAGGCAAGTATTAATTATCTATCATTATTATAATTATAATTATAATTTTAATAAACCTGGATTTTCATTATAATAAATAATATAATATAATAATGCCGCAAAGGGACAAAGACAGCTCCCATACACAATCGTATGAAGAAAAAGAATTGGAAATATTGCGTCAAGCCGTAGACAAGGTTGAAAATCGGAAAGGCGTCGAAGTAATGCGTGATCCCGAAGTAAAGAAAATCATCTCGATTGTAGAGAAGTTTATTGCGGATAAAAAACTTGTTTGTTATGGTGGGACTGCGATCAACAACATCTTACCCGAAGACGCCCAATTTTACAATAAGGATATCGAATTGCCCGATTACGACTTTTATTCGGATAACGCACTTGACCACGCGAAAGAATTGGCGGATATTTATTATAAGGCTGGGTATGAAGATGTCGAGGCCAAATCCGGCGTCCATCACGGAACATATAAAGTATTTGTGAATTTCACCGGAATTGCGGATATTACCCAAATGGAGCCCGATTTATTCAAGGCGATATCCAAAGACGCAATTGTTAAAAGTGACATACGGTATGCTCCGCCCGACTTTCTTCGTATGGCGATGTATTTAGAATTGTCGCGGCCTGATGGCGATGTATCGCGCTGGGAGAAGGTTCAAAAACGATTGACGCTATTGAATACACATTACCCCCTTAAGGGGTATCAGTGTGATAAAATAGAGTATCAAAGGGGGTTTGAAGGTGCGACGGATGAAAACACGGGGGAAATCAGTGCGTCACGGACGCGGTCTCGGTCTCGGTCCCGGTCGCAGTCTCGGTCGCAGTCCCGGTCCAAGTCCAGATCCAAGTCCATCAAAACTGGTGGTGGCATATTCAAAAGTAAAACCGGCATAAAACAAAAGGCAATCTCTCAAATCAAGCGTAAGCATCATTCCCTCGCAGAGTATATGCGCCATTTGTTTCACAATGTAAGCAAACACGAGGAAACTATTGGTAATTATACATATACGATTGAAGAGGATAAAGTCACACATCGGTATAACTTAAATGTGAAATACGAGAGAATGCTTCAAGACGATGATGAGTTCATTATATATTCAATGTCGTCGAAAGATATAGAAACGAATTCCAAAGATAAGGATAAGAATAATGACTCTGTATCCGTATCCGTATCCAAATCTCGTTCCGCGTCTGCGTCTGCGTCTGCGTCCAAAACACATTATTCTGTAGACTCCTCCAAGGTTTCATATTCTACCAACCGAGAGACACTCCTTCAACAGACCGATATTTACAATATTGTCCGGGGAGTGTTTATTAAAAACAAGGCGGTATTTTTCGGTGGGTATGCGAATATCCTGTATTCGCGGTATATGCCAAAACACCAGCGCCGTATCATCCATAAAATCCCAGATTTCGATATTCTGTCGGAAGACCCGCGCGCATTATGTGAAGAGGTTGTCCGTGAACTCACTGAGCATAAATACACCAGAGTCAAATATACGAAGCATAAGGGTGTCGGTGAAGTCATCTCCGAACATTATGATATTCGTGTTGGTGAAGAGGTCGTCGCGTTCTTATACAAACCTCTCGCGTGTCATAGTTATAATACAATAAGGATTGATAGTGATACAATCCGTATTGCGACGATAGATACAATGTTGAGTTTTTACTTGGCGTTTATTTATGCGGATCGAGTGTACTACGATATTAACCGTATTTTATGTATGTCGCAATTCCTGTTCGACGTCCAGCAACATAACCGCCTCAAACAGACTGGGTTATTACGGCGTTTCAGTATTAATTGTTATGGTGAACAACCTACCTTGGAATCGATGCGGTTTGAAAAGACGAAGAAATATGAAGAATTGAACGGGAAGCGGGATACACGGGAATATGAAGAGTGGTTCTTGCGGTATATTCCGTTGGAACACGCGGCCGGGAAGACCGCGAAGGTGGCGAAGACGAAGGGGTCGAAGGTGGCGAAGACGCGCAAACGTAAGAATACCATAGATTAGCGAAGTCCTTCACCCAGTTTGTTGAATATCTTCATAATCACGAAGAATGAACCCGCGAACATCGCACTAGTAGCAGTGAGTCCAATAATTTTAAAGTTACCATCTTCGCCGAACAAGGATGGAAGAAAATGAAGCAGTTGGGCGCGAAATACGGGCATCTGGAAAATGAAATAGAGAACGCCGAGAAGTATTGGCATTTGAAGGTCATAATAAATCGCCTCGATGGTATCGATTTGATTGGATTGGCGAGCGTTGGCGCGGACGATACTTTCCATAGATGTGTGTTCACGGATATAGTCACGTTCACCTCCCGCGCCGCCGTCGTCTTGAAAATGGACGGTCTTAGGTTGCGGGACATAATTTGGTCTCGCCTGATCGTCGTGTGTAAATGAATTTGGATTCATCGGGATATCTCTCGTTGGTATCATTGTCATACCATTGGCGCTGGCACGCTGAACACCTTGAAGCACATCGTTCATTACATTTCCTGGGATTTGCTGCTGATGTTGCTGATTCTGAAACGACGGATCGGTGCTTACATTGGGAGAGTAGATGAGAGGCGCGCCGCCTCCTCCACCACCGCCACCGCCTCCACCGCCACCGTAATTTCCTCCTAAACCCGCAGTTTGGCTACTTAAAGGCAAGTCATCAATACTTGTTGTATCGCTCATTGTGTAGATTAAGATGAATAATAAGACTAAGAATTAGAATTAGAATTAGAATTAGAATATATTTATAGTAAGATTGATATCATAAATATATTACGCACACGCGTCGAACTATGCGAGCATCGCAGCGGAGCGTAATGAAATGAGTATGACTTCCGCGTTATTTCGAAAGTTGTACATCCCTCTTCCCCGCATCACACTTCACAGTTTTCGTCTTATATTGATAACATTTGTCATCCAACTTATACGTATCTTTCTCTAAATCCTTGAGAGGTGGCGCACGAAAAGCGATACACGACCTGTCTTTACACGCCTTACGAAACAACGACGCGATACCTAAACCAAGTATAATAGATATAATCGTACGTCCAGTTTCTGTATGCAGTAATCTTTGAAACCCCATTCTAGTAATTCTTGTATTCTAATATATACGGCAGATATAAATTAGAATGTGCGTATGTGCGGGGTGCTATGTGTGGGTGTGTCTTATTGAACAGGTATCTTCTTGACAGCCCCCTTTGCCTTAGCACACGAAACCTCCTTGGCGTCAAATGTGAAGCAGTTGTCAGCATTGTCCTTATACTGAAACTTTTCAATATTGTCGGGGGTCGGATAGACATAAATGATCTTCGGTTTGGGAACTGAAATATACACATAGAATAGTCCGACTGAAAGACTTACAATGAATATCGGTAGGGATATATGGTTAAATATATTAAACATTAGGTAGGGTAGGGTAGGGTAGGGTGTATATTGGATAGGTTCGATGCTATATTATACAGCGATAATAATCCGTTCGTCCGTTCGTCCGTTCGTCCATTCGTCCGTTCGTCCATCCTACAGTCCCTCAAACATTTTGGCCTTTGCGGCCGCAAGTTCAGCAGCCTTTCCTTTGTACCACGTGGACGCAGGATCGGGTTGATGAACAGTTGTTCCATATGATGGCTGATCGCTCGAATTGGCGCGTGCTGCGCCACCGCCACCGCCACCGCCACCCCCCGGCGCAACAACCGATCCCACAGGTTTCGTTATCACCCGATTATCCGAAATCCAATTCGGCATAATAACTGGCATATATAACTCGTGATAGCTATATTTCTTTTGCGATAAGTAAAACTCGGTGTCATTATACATTTCAACCAGCGCACCGTTGGCATTTTCAGTGGTCTCCACCTGCGAGTAAACGTATTTCGTCTCGCGCATCTTCAAAAACGTGGGCTCAATATCCTGCTGATAAAGCACGAGGATATCATCAATAATACTCCGGTTTTTCCATTCAGAGTCTCGGAATTCGGCCATAAACATCTTAATCTGCGCGATTTTCTCTGAGATAACGCGCGTATATGTATCTGTATCACGCTGTATGTCATCATTATCTGTGACACTTAAATAATAACTCCGGAACTCCGCATACATTTTCAACTGTTCTTGTAATTTATGTTGTACACTCTCGAATTTATCGATGAGTTCGTCTTCATTTATAAACCGGAATAGGAGATCCAACTTCATCCGTATAATCTCATCCTTCGTAGCGCGAACATCTTCTAGTGACTCGTTCATCATTGCCTCTAAACTCACGTATTTTCCACGCGTGACCTCGATATGAAATCCACACGGTTGAGAGATATTGCCACAAATTGCCTTTAATTTTCCATCGACTTCCGTAAAAATTG
>Ga0114964_10001654_pt1 | contig 16187 bp, 16 predicted proteins | sample C_131016_MF_Meta_FD_92638 | JGI IMG/M metagenome (GOLD analysis project Ga0114964, IMG submission 92638) | Freshwater microbial communities from Lake Croche, Canada to study carbon cycling - C_131016_MF_MetaG | ecosystem: Environmental > Aquatic > Freshwater > Lake | place: Lake Croche, Canada... | reverse complement strand
TCGATCCGCTCGGGCACCTTTGCCGCAAGCTCGCCGACCCGTTCGCGGATGGACTCCCAGTCGCCGAAGGCGCTGCCGAGATCGCTTCGAGTCTCGGTTCGCCGACCCTCGGTGTCGATCGCGCTGTGTAAATCAGTGCGGCCCAACGACTCGGCCGCCTCATCGGGCTCCTGCCACGGTCGCCCCGTCGGATTGATGTCACGCGCAAATCCGGTGTCCGGGTCGGCCAGTGCGGCCAGGTGCCCAGCGACTCTCGGGTCGATCCAGGCCGCGCCGGCCTGCACGTATTTCGGCTGCGCGGTGAGTCGCTGGACAAGGTCGAAACCCGCCTCGGCGGTGACTGCGGCCAGGTCGTCCAACGCAGGCCAGGGCCGCTCCGGGTTGACATGATCGGGCGTCAGCGGGGACACGCCACCCCAGTCATCCACGCCCGCACCCAGCAGCGTCAGGCACTCCTGGCGCGACACCAGATTGGGCGGTGCCTGGATCCGCATATCCGGCCCGAGCACCAGTCGGGTCACCGCGACGGTAGCCACGAAATCGTCGAGGCCGGCGTCCGGTGTGGCGGCCATCGCGGTGTGATCCTTGGCGCGGAAGTTCTGCACGATGACTTCCTGGATGTGCCCGAATTCCTTGTGCAGACGCCGGATCGCATGCACCGTGTCGGCCCGCTCGGCGAGCGTCTCCCCGATTCCGACCAGCAGGCCGGTGGTGAACGGGATGGATAGCCGGCCGGCATCGGTCAGCGTGCGCAGCCGAACGACGGGATCCTTGTCCGGGCTACCGTAGTGGGCCTGGCCCCGGGTCTCGAACAACCGCCGCGACGTGGTCTCCAGCATCATGCCCATCGAGGGCGCGACCGGTTTCAGCCGGGACAACTCCGACCAGCTCATCACCCCGGGATTGAGGTGCGGCAGCAGACCGGTCTCCTCCAGCACCCGGATCGCCATGGCGCGCACGTAGGACAGAGTCGAGTCGTAACCACGTTCGTCGAGCCACTGCCGGGCCTGCGGCCATCGCTCCTCGGGACGGTCGCCGAGGGTGAACAGCGCCTCCTTGCAACCGAGTTGGGCGCCGCGCGCGGCGATATCGACGATCTCGTCAGGCTCGAGGTACATACCGCGGCCGGCGGCCAGGAGCTTGCCCGGCACCGTGACGAACGTGCAGTAGTGACAGGTGTCGCGACACAGGTGGGTGACCGGGATGAACACCTTGCGCGAGTAGGACACCGGCAACCGGCCCCGTGCGCCGCGGCGACCCACTGCCTCGAGTCCCGCATCGCGCACCCGGGCCGCACTGGCGCACAGATCGATCAGATCATCACCGCGGGCAGTCATCGCGACGGCGGCCTCGTCGATATTGAGGGCCACGCCGTCTCGGGCCCGTCTCAGCACCCGCCGCAATGCCGCCGGTGAGGCCCCATCCGCCCTCGAGGAAGCGGCCGGTGTGGGCAGCGAACTACCGGACGTCATCGGCAGACCTCGGCACCATCGGCGATTGGCATGGCCACCACAGTAGTACCAGCTGTTTAGCGGCCATCCGGAACGCACGGCGGTGCGCAGATGTAACGCCCGGCGGCCGAAAACGTACAGTAGCTATGAAGTTCGATAGCAAACACAACCACCCAACACGACCACCCAACAACACCACCCAGGGGGCAGTCCGAATGACGGTGTCCATGCGTTCCAGCCTTGCCGCGGGTCTGGCTGCGGCGACCGTGAGCGCGGCTGCGGTCGTTCCGGTGACTCATCCCGCATCCGCCATCATCACGCTGCCATCGATCGAGCTGAGCGCGTCCGTGCTGCCATTTACTCAACCTGCCGCCGCCGCAGCCGGGGCGGTTCTTGGCGACAACTCCCCGCAGCCCGCAGCGGCCGCCACTCCACCGGCGTTCCCGGGTCCGGTCACGATCTCGGCGACAGGATCCGCCGGCGACACCATCATCAGTGCCTATAACGCCATCGAACCCTGGGCGCAGTGGGGCTTCGAGGTCGCCGCGTGGGCCGTGAGCTATCTGCCATGGCCGTTGGGCTGGCTGGGTCAACAGATCAACATCGCCTACAACATCGGTGAACCGATAGTGCAGGCCGTGGTCTACAGCTTCGCCTACTTGATCGACGGCCAGTTCGATCTCATCGGTCCCACGCTGATCAATGGCGTCAACACCGCCGTCAACAACCTGGTCACCGGTGAGATCGCCTGGGTCCTGAGCTTCTTCCCGCCATTGCCACCGATCTCATTCCCGGTGTTGCCGGGGGCGTCCGTAGCAGCCCGGGCCGCGACCGTCACTGCCCCCGCACCCGCCCGGACCCGTTCGGCAGAGGCCGCGGTGGCAGCCGCACCCGGGGACGTCATCACCGGGGCCGACACCATCGGGGCCGACACATCGGCAGCAGAAACCCCTGTGGCCGGTACCCCGATAGCCGATACCATCGCCGAACAGGACACGACCCAGTCCCCCGCCACCGAGGCGCCACGTGCTCGGCGCGGGGCCAACCGCAGCGCTGTCCGAGCGCAACCGCCGGCGGCGGTTCAGGCCTCGCCAGCAGGCGCGGCGACCGGGGTCACAGCGGCCGGGGTCAACAGCCCGGCTACGGCCACCGAAACGCCCGACGCGCCCGTCGTGTCGACGGCAAAAGCTCCCCGGCGGGCAGCACGCGCTGCAGCATCCCGGTCAGCCCATCCGGAGGAGTAACAGGATCGGCGGCACGGCGCCGAATGCCAGCAGTATCAGCACCGAAAATGCCATGATTCCCGGCCCGCCGAAGATGATGTCACCGCCCGGGCCGCCGAGGGCCAACGCCGCAATCGTCGCCAGCCACGCCCACAATGGCAGCGCCGCAAGTCTTTTGGATTCCGTCCAGGAACCCGCTGCCCACACCAGTGCAGCGTTGATCAGTCCAGATGCCAGGGCGCTGACCGGAACCGGGATCGCCCCGACGTAGGTCGGAAGCAGCAGTGCGCCAAGGATGGCCGACAGAATGCCATCGACAGCCAAAAAAGCCAGAACTACTGGGCCGCAACGGTTTTCCCGGGCACTACCCGGCGGCGAGATCAATGCCTGCCAGAAGATCGTTTTCCCAGCCCCGCGCATCCAACTCCCCCGCGCGGCCAGATACCAGCACGTAGTGCTCACGGCTCAGCACCGGCAGGATCATCCGGTTCGACAATGTGAACGCGCGTCCCGTGGGCCCCAGCTCCACCTGGGTGGCATGTGCGCTGATGGCCGCAACCTTGGCCGCGACATGTTCCGGAGCGTCGACGACCGCGGTGATCTGATCATCGGCGAATCCGTATGAGACGTCGTCGGGCAGCCAGATCCACTCTGGCAGAACATCATCGGGACCGAGCGAATTAATGCCGGTACGAAACTCGGTGGCCGATGTGACCGTCCAGTAGAACTTCGGAACGCTCCAGCGAACCGCCGCTGCGGACACCGCGGCTGTGGTGACCCGGTGGGCCTGAATATGGTCGGGGTGGCCGTAGCCGCCGCCCGGGTCGTAGGTCACCACGACGTGCGGGCGCAGATCGGCGATCACAGCGGCAAGTTGACCGACGACCACGTCGAAGTCGGCATCGACGAACTTGGTACGTCGGCGCTTTGGCGTGCCCGGCATACCGGAATCCCGCCAGCGCCCGGCACCACCGAGAAAGCGTGGACCGTTGACTCCGAGATGACGCAGTGCGGTGGTCAGTTCACCGATGCGGTAGCCGCCCAACTGGTCGGCGTCGTCGACGGCCAACTGCATCCAGGGTGCCTCGATGATCTCGCCCTCTTCGCCGAGGGTGCAGGTCACCACGGTGACCTCGGCGCCGCGGGCGGCGTATCGCGCCATGGTCACACCGTTGTTGATGGTCTCGTCATCGGGATGGGCGTGCACGAACAACAACCGCGGGACAGCAGGCACCGGCCCTCCTCTGCATGCATTGTCGTGTCGGCGTCACCCTACCGACTCGGGTTCGGCACCGACTCGGGTTCAGCACCGACTAACGTCAATGCGTGGACCGACGCAACCTCGAATTCGGCTGCGCGGTAATGGCGATCGGACTGCTTGCCGGCCTGGCCGGCCTCGCGACGACCGTGCTGCTGGACTTCACGGAGCACCTCACCTATCACTACAGCTTTGGTAGCCTGCTCGACGGCGTGACCGGCTCAAGTGCGATCCGGCGTGCGGTGGGTCCGATGGTCGGCGGTGCGTTGGCCGGATTCGGATGGTGGCTGCTGCGGCGTCGAGTCGTGGTACCGACGGTGTCCGAGGCAATCAGCCGTCCCCGACCGATTCCCCGGATGGCGATGGCGATCGACTCACTGCTGCAGGTGTTGCTGGTGGGGTCGGGGGCGTCACTCGGGCGCGAGAACGCGCCCCGTGAGCTGGCCGTCGCGCTCGGCGATCTGGGCACCGAGCGCTGGGCACTGACCGCGAGGGACCGCGAGATCCTGCTGGGCTGCGCGGCCGGAGCTGGATTGGCGGCCGTCTACAGCGTTCCCATCGGGGGTGCGCTGTTCGCGTTGCGCGTCGTGCTTCGCACCTGGAATCTGCGGGCCGTCGGGACCGCGTTGGTGACGTCGAGTTTTGCCGTGGCGGTGGCAGCTCCGTTGACCCACGACCGGCGGGAACTAGCCTGGCCCGACCCGAAACTGTCGTACCTCTTGGCCGCCGTCGCGCTCGTGCTGGCACCGCTGGCGCTCGGTGTCGGTCTGGCATTCAACGGGATCGTGGCCCGGGCCCGCTCGCATGCCGGGGTCTTCGGGTTCGGGTCGCACGACTCCTGGCTGATCATCCCCGCGATCGCAGCCGCCGGCCTCCTGGTGGGTATCTGTGCGCACTGGTTTCCCGAACTTCCCGGCAATGGTTCAAGCATTCTGGCGATCAGCCTGGACAGCAGTCTGACCCTGGCCGCGGCCGCCAGCCTGCTAATCCTTAAGCCACTTCTCACGGCAGCCTTCCTGCGCGCGGGTGCGATGGGCGGATTACTCACCCCGGCATTGGCCACCGGCGCGGCGATGGGCGCGGTGGTCGCACTCTCGATTAATTCCTTTACAGCCCTGCACCTCGACGTCGCCTCGGTCTCGCTAGCCTGCGCGGCGGGCGTACTCGCCATCACCCAGGGCACCCCGGTCTGGGCGGCGATCTTCGTCTGGGAGTTAGCCCAGCCGCCGGGATGGCTGCTGATCGTGTTCGCCGCGTCGAGCCTCGGCGCACACGGCCTGCACCGCATCGTCATGGGAACCTGTACGGATCAGAAGACGACGGTCTGATTCCCGTCCCGGATGATGCGGTCTTCGCAGTGCCAGGACACCGCGCGGGACAGTACGGCCCGTTCTACATCCGCACCAAGCCGAATCAGATCGTCGACCTCGTGGCGGTGATCGACTCGAACGACGTCCTGTTCGATGATTGGTCCCTCATCAAGATCCTCGGTCACGTAATGCGCCGTTGCACCAATGAGTTTGACGCCACGCTCCCGAGCCCGTCGATACGGCGAGGCGCCGATGAACGCCGGCAGGAACGAATGGTGAATGTTGATCACCGGGCAACCGACCTCGCTCAAAAAATGGGACGTGACGATCTGCATGTAGCGGGCTAGGACGACCAGGTCGACGTTGCCGCGCAGCAATTCGAGTTGGCGCTGCTCGGCCTGTTCCCGGATGTCCTTGGTGGCGGGTATGTGAATGAAGGGAACTCCGAATGGACGAACCTGCTCCGCGAGGTCGGGATGGTTGGCGATCACCATGGCGACCGACATCTCAAGCTCACCGCGCCGGTTGCGCCACAGCAGATCGAGCAGGCAGTGATCTTCCCTGGACGCCAGGATGGCGACCCGCTTGGGCTTGGCGGCCTCGGTCAGCCGGAAGTCGATCTCATAGGGCGTGGCGACCTTCTCGGCGAACTCGCGTTCGAGCCCATCGCGGGCCGCAGCCAACCCGGGTAGGTGAAAGATGGTGCGCTGCATGAAGGTTCCGCCCGACTGGCTGGTGGCGTGCTGATCCAGCGAGATGATGTTGGCCCCGGCGCCGGCCAGGAACGTGCTGACGGCTGCGACCAGGCCGGGCCGATCCGCGCAACGCAACAGCAGTCGGCCGAGGTCACGCAACGGAAGATCACCCCGGTGTCGGGGAAACTCGGCAGCCGCGACACCCACTCCGGCATCCCCTGACATGACCTCTCCTGTTCCGGCGCGCCGCGTCGCTCCCGTCGGAGGGTACCCCGCGCGCCCCGGCCCGCGACGTGACGCATCCGAGTCGCAGATTCGTCAAAAAAATTGCGGCAACCGAGCCGAACATGCCTTTGCTGAGGTCGATCTTGGGTATGGTGCCACCATCACGATGACCCTGGCCAAAGGAGTTTGGTAATGCCTTCCGCAATCCGTTCCGCGTTCTCCGCGAGCGTCGCCCTGGCCGCCACCGGCGTGCTCGCCGTCAGCCCACTGGCGCCGGCTCCCGCAGTGCATGTGCCGACGGTGCAGATTCCCGGGATCGAACTGGCCGCCGCCGACGTCGTGCCCGCACTGGGCGCCATCCCGTATCAGATCCTGGTGAATCTGCTGGGCGACGCCTTGGCGTTGGCCCCAATCGTGATCGGCGGCATCGAGCAGTGCACGGTCTGCATCGGGCCGGTGAGTCCGCCGAGTCCGGCGGCGTCCCCCTTCACCGGGTGGGGCGCTCTCGGATTCGGCGTGGGCCTACTGACCAGCCCCTTCGCTATCGTCGGGGCTCTGGGTGCCGGTCAGAGCATCACCCAGGCGCTGGGCGCGGGCGTCCTGGCCTTCCAGATCCCGGCGGACAACAGCGTCACTCTGTTCGCGGCACCCCGCGAGTTCGGCGGATATCAGTTCGCCGATACCCGCGCCCGCGCGCGCGGGGCCGTCACCGATGCCATCATCGGCACCCTCGGTGTCGGCGAGGAGGTGCTGACCGGGGTGCGACAGATCATCAGCTCAGGTCTGGTGGGGATCACGGTCTTTGCCCAGACCCTGGTCGCCGGGGGCAATGTCATCGCGGCGATCCAGGCGGGCCTGGCACCCATCCGGGCGAGTGTCCAAACGGCGTTGGGAAATACCGTGCAGGCCGTTCAGGGTCTCCGCGTAGCCGTCTATACCGATCTCACCGGTGGTCCGGGCGCGGCCACCTCCCCGATCCCGACGGTCTCAGCCGCTTCCGCTGCTTCAGTCCGCGCGGCCAGGAGCGTTGCCACGCCTCGCCCGGCCGCCGCAGCGTCAGCCGCACCGGTGGCTGCGCGGCCGGAGGCGGCGGCCAAGGTTTCGAAGGCCGCTGGTTCGCGCACGATCCGGTCCGCAAGGACCCGGTCGGCCGGCTAGGTCACCCTCGACTCTTAGCGGTTCACCTTCACCCACGCGCCGGCATCGCCGACGATCCCGACCGGTACCGCGCCGGTCAGACTGACATTGCGCACGCTCGGTCCGGCCGCCACGATCGTGCTGTCCTGAATGATCGGCAGCACTGTCGACATGGCCCACAGGCGCGGCTCCACGGCGGCGATGACCCCATTGATATCCCGGGAGCCGTCAAGGGCGCCATCGATCAGCGGCTGGACGCTCGAGTCGCAGATTCCGGTGAGGTTGGACGGTGCTCGCACCAGCGGAGCGGGCTCGGCCGGGCTGACCGGCCCCGGTTGATCACCGGTGGTATCCGGTTGTGGCGCAACAGATTGCGGCGCACCCGGGGAGGTGATCGGCACCGGTACGGCTTCCAGTGCCGGGCATCCGTAACGGGATGCCAGCACGGTCGCCAGGTCGCCGCCCGCGCGGTACCAGCCGACGATGGCGTCGACCCGGTTGTTCAGCAGGGCTGCGCCGTACAGAACCGGTGGATCCAGCGCCAGGACCGTTGCCGCGATGCCGGCATTGCGTAATTGATCGGCCGCGGTGTTGGCGACGGCCACCGATGCAGGGTCGTTGGCCGCGGCCCCGATCACCAATGACAGCACCTCGCCGGCACGGCTGATCCGCCCACGGGTGGTCTCCTGCGGCAGCGGTGCGGCCGCGTCAGGCGCGACGGTCGGGATCACGGTGCTGCTGTCCACCTGATAACCGGCCTGGGCGAACAGTGCCAGCGCGCGGTCCCTACCCAGTGGGGCGGGTGCGGTGGCCAGATAGCCGGGATCGCTCGGGGCACGGATGAGGGCTTGGTCCAAGGTGACCGAATTGTCACTGCCGGCACCGACCGCCGCAAGCAGGTCGACGTCGATCAGTCCCAGAATCGCTTTCCGCACAACGGGATCCGCCAACGTGGGCTGCTGCGCCCGCAACGTCAGCTGCATCACCCGCGGGGTGATGAACCGCGCGGTCCGGACCTCCGGGATCGCCGACAGTTGCGCGAATGCCGCCGCACCGCCGTGCACCTGGGCCACCTGGGTGTCGCCATTGCGAATCGAATCGGCCAGTGCGGCCGGCACTCCGGCCCGCCGGAACAGAATCTGGTCGGGCGTGGCCGGCTGGCGCCAGAACCGGTCATTGCGGGCGAGCAGGATCTCGTCACGCTGCGGATCGATGGTGTCGACCCGGAACTGCCCACCGGTCACCTGCAGCGCCCGCGCCAGACCGGCCGGAAAGCCACCGGGGACGTCCTTGACGATATGAGCCGGCAACAGGCCGTTGAACAATTCCCGCCAGGCCGGGTAGGGCTGGGCGAAGGTGACCACCGCGGTTTTGCCACCGTCGAGGGACTGAACGCCGGTGATGAGGTCATAGCCGGCCGGGTCGACGACACCGGCTTGGCTCACCATCTGGCGCCACAGGTACCAGAAGTCGTCGGCGGCGATCGGAGCGTTGTCCGTCCACGCGGCCTCGGGCGCAATCGTGTAGGTCACGGTGAAGGGGCGAGTGTTGGTCACAGCTGCAGACACCAGCAATGCCGGGTCCATCTCCCAGCGCGATCCCGTGGAGGTGGCCGGATCGGCCACCGGACGGAACGCACTGGGCAGCACCAGCGAACTGACAGCGGCGTTGACCGGCGACTGATCGGACAGCAGATGCGGATTGAAACCCGCACCGATGGAGTCGACAGCCACGATGATCTGGGTGGCCTTGGAGGAAGGCGCGACAGCCTGGGACGTTTCGGTGCTCTGCGGCGCCGGCGGCGGGTCGACCGTGCAGGCCGACAACACTGACGACACCACCGACAGCAGGGCAACGGCTGTGTGTAGCCGGCGCGGTGTTCTCAGCACGTCTCTCAGCGTATCGACTGACGTTCGATGGGCCCGGTCACACTTTCTGGGCCTTGGCCCGCGACCGGTTGCGGCCGCGGGTGGTGGCATCCAACTCGGCCTTGCGCACCCGCACGATCTCCGGCGTGACCTCAACACATTCGTCCTCGGCGCAGAACTCCATGGCCTGTTCCAAACCGAGTTCAAGCGGACGAGCCAGGGTCTCCATCACATCGGAGGTTGACTGCCGCATATTGGTCAGCTTCTTCTCGCGGGTCACGTTGACGTCGAGGTCCTCTGCTCGCGGGTTGATGCCGACGACCTGACCCTCGTAGGTGTCGTCGCCGGGTTCGACGAAGAACTGACCGCGGTCGGAGAGTTGGATCATCGCAAACGGCGTCACCGTGCCGGTGCGGTCGCTGACTAACGATCCGGTGTGGCGCGCCCGGATCTCGCCGGCCCACGGCCGGTAACCGTCGAACACCGCGTTGGCAATGCCGGTGCCGCGAGTCAGGGTGAGGAAGTCCGTGCGGAATCCGATGAGCCCGCGGCTGGGCACGATGAAGTCCATCCGAACCCACCCGGCCGCATGATTGGCCATCTCCTCCATCCGGCCCTTGCGGGCAGCCATCAACTGGGTGACCGCGCCTACAAACTCCTCGGGGCAGTCGATGGTCATGGCCTCGAATGGCTCGTGCAGCTTGCCGTCGATGGTGCGGGTGACCACCTGCGGCTTGCCGACGGTCAGCTCGAAACCCTCGCGACGCATCTGCTCGACGAGGACGGCCAGCGCCAACTCCCCGCGGCCCTGTACCTCCCACGCGTCGGGACGGCCGATGTCGACCACCCGGATCGACACGTTGCCGACCAGTTCGGTGTCCAGTCGGGACTTGACCATGCGCGCGGTCAGCTTGTGGCCGGAGACCTTGCCGGCCAACGGCGAGGAGTTGGTGCCGATCGTCACCGAGATGGCCGGCTCATCGACGGTGATGCGCGGCAGGGCGTGTGCGTGCTCGGGGTCGGCGAGGGTGTCGCCGATCATGATCTCCGGCATGCCCGCGACGGCGACGATATCGCCGGCCACCGCCTCATCGGTGGGCGAGCGCTCGACACCCACGGTAGCCAGCAATTCGGTGATCTTGGCGCTGGTGATGACCGGGAGCCCGTCCACCTCGCGCATCCAGGCCACCTGCTGGCCCTTACGGAGCCGGCCGTTGTAGATCCGAATGAGCGCGAGGCGGCCGAGAAACGCCGACGCGTCGAGGTTGGTGACGAGCGCCTGCAACGGTGCCTCCGGGTTGCCCGTGGGCGCCGGGATGTGCTCGAGCAGAACGTCGAATAGCGGGTTGAGATTCTCGCCCTCGGGGTTCTCGCCATTGGACGGCGCGACGGTACTCGCGATACCCGCGCGACCCGATGCGTACAGCGTTGGCAGGCCCAGCGCATGCTCGGCAGCCTGTTGCGCCGCGGCGTCCAGATCGGTGGCGACGTCGAGCAGGAGATCGTGGCTCTCGGAGACGACCTCGTCGATGCGGGCGTCGGGGCGGTCGGTTTTGTTCACCACCAGGATCACCGGCAGGTGCGCGGCGAGAGCCTTGCGCAGTACGAACCGGGTCTGCGGCAGCGGACCTTCGGAGGCGTCGACCAGCAACAGCACCCCGTCAACCATGGAGAGGCCGCGTTCCACCTCACCACCGAAGTCCGCGTGACCCGGCGTGTCGATGACGTTGATCACGGTCTTGCTGCCATCCGGGTTCCGCCGGTGCACGGCGGTGTTCTTGGCAAGGATGGTGATGCCCTTTTCCTTCTCCAGGTCACCGGAGTCCATCAACCGCTCGACGGCGTCATCACCGCGGTGGCTCAGTGCCCCGGACTGCCGCAGCATGGCGTCGACGAGAGTGGTCTTACCGTGGTCGACGTGCGCCACAATGGCGACGTTTCGGAAGTCAATCCTGGAATCGGGGCTAGTCACACCGGGATTGTCTCAGTGCGGGTGCCCGTTCGCGAAAACGTGGGTGCTGATCAGCCGCCGAGAAAGTCCCGCAGTTCTCCAAGCCAGGCCCGATCGGCGGGAACCCAGGCCACCTCGAGTAGTTCGGCGGCCGAGATCCAGCGCAGCGCACCGTGGTCGTGGGCGGTGAGCGTGCCACCGGTCTGGCTGACCAGGTAGGCGCGCAGGGTCAACCCCCCGCTAATCGCGACGTCCGCCCCGATCCGATCCCCCACCACTACGTCGACACCAAGTTCTTCGCGTAGTTCACGCACCAGTGCTTCGGCATCGGTCTCCCCCGGAGCCACCTTGCCGCCCGGCAGTTCCCACAACCCGGCCAGTTCAGGAGGCCGCTTCCGTTGCGCGACCAACAGCATCGACTCCGAGATCAATGCCCCGGCGACGACGATCTGCATGGCGTGTGAGGGTATACCGTTGGTAGATGGCTGTGCTGAGTGATGACGAAGTAGACGCCACGGCGGCGACTCTCAACGGATGGCAACGCGTCGACGGTGCACTCGTCCGTGCGGTGACCTTCCCCGGATTCCTCGACGGGATCGACGCCGTCCGCCGGGTGGCGGAGCATGCCGAGCGTGCCGACCATCACCCTGATATCGACATCCGTTGGCGAACAGTCACTTTCACACTCGTCACGCATTCAGAGGGCGGGATCACTGATCAGGATCTGCAGATGGCGAAGGCTATTGACGGGATCCTCTCGGGGCTCCACTAGCGGCGATCCACCCGAGGGTGACAAGGGCGGCGACGACGTACACCAGGCCGGCCCAGGCCAGGTACCAGTGCCGACCGGTCTCCCAGATGGTTGGCTGGGCGAAACTCAGCAGCCACGGCACCCCGACGAGGGTCAACACCAGCCAACCCCAGCCCAGCACCCGCGCACCCGGGCGCAACCGCCAGGGCCCGTCCAGCAGCCAGATCATCAACGGCACCAACCAGATCCAGTGATGTGTCCACGAGATCGGCGAGATCAGAAGGCCGAAGAGTTGGACCACCAGCAATGAGCCCAGCCGATCCCGCGGCACCCCGGCACCAGCGCCCAGTGCACGCCAGGCCAACGCGGCCAGCACTGACGTCACCGCGAGGGCGGTCACTACCGGCGGTCCATAACCTGCGTCGTGGCCAAGGATCCGCGACAGTCCCCCGCGCCACGACTGGTTGAACGAGGTACCGATCGGTCCGACCCGGCTCGCATCGCCGAGCAGATCGGTGAAGTAGTACCGGGCCTGCGCACCAATGAGGACGATCGATAACGTGACGGTTCCCGCGAAGACGACGGCCGCGAAAGCCGCTGCCCCCCAACGCCTTATGCCGATGAAGTAGAGACCGCTGATGGCAGGGGTGAGCTTGACCCCGGCAGCCAGACCGACCAGCAGACCCGACAACCACCACTGCGTGCTGTAGGCAGCCCACAGCACTGCGAGCACCAGGATCACGTTGATCTGCCCGTAGTCGAAGGTGCTGCGCAGCGGCTCGGTCCAGATCGCGATCGCGGTCCACAGCATGGCCGCGCGGTGATCGCCGTCAGCGCCGAGCAGTCGCTGACTGCACCGAACCACACCGTAGAGGGCGGCGATGGTGCCGAGCTGCCAACACAACGCCACCAGTCCGAACGGCAGCCGGGTCAGCGGGTAGAACACCAGCGCCGCGAACGGCGGGTAGGTGAATGGCAAGGGGAAGTCCGGAGTCTGGTCGGCGTAGACATAGGAATACAGCGTCCCCGGCTCGTCGAGGGCCCCTGCGCCACCGAGGTAGACGTGCAGATCAACGAAGTTCGCCCCGTTGGGAACCAGATAGGTCCAGGCCAGTCTGGCCGCCACACTGGCCAGCAGTAGCACCGGTGCCAGCCTGATCAGGCGTCCATTGGCGGGCCGTCCTGGTGAGCCGGTGCGCACCGTGTGACTGTAGCCACCCTCGATGTTCGTCTGCCGCGGTGTTCGCCGGTCGCATGTCACCGATGGCCATCGCTCCCGTAACGGTTAAATAACCGCCACTCGTGTCACTTGAGTAACTCCTGTATCGGGCTACGTTCGGGTTCCAGGACCTGCAATCAAAGGAGTGGGATCACAATGTCTCGTTTTGGACGTCTTTCATCTTTCGCCAAATTCAGTGCCGCCAATGCGATTGCAGCTGCCGGGCTCTGCTCAGCCGCTGTCGCATTCAGCCCGACCGCGGCTGCGGACCCCGTCCTGCCGCCGGTACTCCCGGACGTACCGGCATTGGGCATGATTCAGCAGCTGGCCTCCAACCCCGCCGGAATCGGCGCAGTGCTGCAGACCGCAGCGACTGCACTCAGCGGCGCCTCATCGATCATGGGTGCCCCGGCCACCGGCTCGACGTTGCCGGTCTCGCCGATCGCCGTTCCGGGCGCTACGCCGGTCGTTCCGCCTGCGGCCTCCACCAGTCCGATAGCCGAGTACCTGCCGCTTCTGAACCAGATCGGAATCCCGGGCAACCTGGCCAACCTGGCGCCGTCGCAGATGCCCTTCCCGATTCAGATCGGCAACACCCCGGGTACCACGCCGGCACCGCTGACCGCTCCGGTGGGCGCACCCGTGGCCGGGGCACTCGCGCCCGCGCCGCTGGCTCCGCCGACCGGCGGGGTGCTCAACGCACTGCCGTTGCTCGCCGCCCTGCCCTGACCGACAAACCTCTAACTGGGAGCACACTGTGCTGTACATCGCCAAGCTGGCCACCGGCCTCACCGCCACTGCACTCGCCGTGACGGCCCTGGCCTGGAGTCCGGCATCGGCAGCTGACCCGACCATCCCGTTGGATCCGGGCCAACTGCCGGGGATGGAGGCGATGCAGAACCTCAGCCCGGTGATCCAACAGGCGGCGGCCACGCCATCGTCGGCACAGCAACTGCTGCTGGCCGCGGCGTCGCAACTGGCCGGCAACGCCACGACACCGGCCGGATCGGCAGCACTTGCCGACGCCGTCACCCGATTCATCCAGGACGGTGGACCGGCCAGCCTCATGTCGGCACTGCCGTCGGGGACGGTCTCCCAACCGTCGGTGTCCGGCCCTGCGCACGGAACCATGCCGCTGCTCACACCGGGCTCCGGCAACGGCCCGATACCGCTCGAACTGCATGTGCCCGCGGCCGGCGCGATTCCCGGTACCGAGGCTCATCTGGCCGCTGGTATCGATCCCGCGCACGCGGCCGGACCGGTCCCCGACGCCATGCCGGAGGTGCCGCAGATGGTGGCCGCGCCCGTCGTCCAAGCCGCAGCACCGGCCCCGGAGGCCTTACCCGCCCCCGGACCCGCCCCCGCCCCCGCTGCGGCGGCGCCGTCATTCGACCCGAGCAGCCCGCCGACGCAGGACTTCATGTATCCGTCGATCAGCAGCGGGTGCCTCAAGGACGGCGGCAACGTTATCGCGGCGGCACTGTCGGTAGCCGGGCCGGCGAAGATCCCCACACCCGGACCCGGTGCTGGGCAGACGGCCTACGTGTTCACCGCGGTGGGCACGCCGGCGCCGGCGGCCGAGCAGAAGTTGCCGCTCAACGTGACCTGGGTCAACCTCACCACCGGCCGATCGGGAAGCGCGACACTCAAGCCCAACGCCGGTATCAACCCCGAGGGACCCACCACGCTCACCGCCATCGTGGACACCGGTTCAGGCAGCATCATGTCGACGATCTTCGGCCAAGTGACCACGATGGATAAGCAGTGCACCTTCATGCCGACGATCGGATCATCGGTCGTTCCGTAGGGGCGCGCGTCCCAGTAGGGGCCATCAACGACCCTGGGGCCCAGCGGGCCATCAACGACCCTGGGGGCCCAGCGGGCCCCATGAGCGACCCTGGGGGCCTAGTAGGCCATGAACAGAATGTGTTCCCGTTCGTACTGCATGCCCGGGTGGTCTGCAGCCAGGTGGGCCTGAGCAAGGTCGACCAGGTCGTCCTCGTCCTTGCCGACGATCGCCTCACCGCAGGGGCAATTGAGATGCGTCTTCATGTGTTCTCCCGTTCCTCAGGCCTTGGCTGCCGCAGCCTTGGCCGCTTTCATCTTCTTCTTGTACGCCCGAACCTGTTCCAGCGACCCCTTGTCGACCACGTCGGCGATGGACATATGGGAACCGGCCCTGCCGTAGTCACCGGCGGCCGCCCGCCATCCGCGCGGCGTCACTCCGTACTGCTTGCCCAGCAGTGCCAGGAAGATCTTGGCCTTCTGCTCGCCGAAACCGGGCAGCGCCTTCAATCGCCGCAGTACCTCGGATCCATCGGGTTCGCCATCGGTCCACAATCCGGCAGTGTTGCCGTCATAGCGCTCGACGATGGCGCGAGCGAGGTCCTGGATCCGCTTGGCCATCGACCCCGGAAAGCGATGCACCGCAGGCGTTTGCGCACAGACCGCGACGAACGCGTCTGCATCGGCCTCGGCGATTGACCGGGCATCGAATCCATCGACCCGGTCGGCGATTTTGCGCGGACCTGCGAACGCGACTTCCATCGCGATCTGCTGATCGAGCAACATCCCGACCAGCAGTGCGAACGGATCCTCGGACAGCAACGAATCGGCAGCGGGATCTGATGTGAGTTGCAATCGCGCCATGACGCCAGTCTAGGCAGGCTCGCAGGCGAAATGGCAGCCTGTGTTAGCACCCGACGATCCGGGACCGACCAATGACGGCCGCTTAGGCGCTGCCACTGCGACGACGGAACTCCCTGCGGTTCTCGACCACACCGTGCGCGCGAACCTGCTTGCCACCGATGTCCCTGTGGTCGGAATTACCCGCCGACTTCGCCTTCTTGCGTTCGAGCGCCTCGCGGAATTTACGTTTGGTGTCCTCGCTCGGATCAGACTCTGCCTCGGCCATAGGGGCAGGGTAGCCCAGTCGCGGCCGGCGAGGCGTCAGCGGTTGCCGGGCGGCATGCCGTAGAGATGGCTGATGGCCAGTCGCAGCGGCACCCGCCGGTCGGTGACCATGGCCCGGCGGTAGTCGTCCCTGTCTGGGTGCTCGCCAGCCACATTGCGATACAACCCGATCAATGACTCGACGGT
>Ga0114964_10001653_pt1 | contig 16189 bp, 15 predicted proteins | sample C_131016_MF_Meta_FD_92638 | JGI IMG/M metagenome (GOLD analysis project Ga0114964, IMG submission 92638) | Freshwater microbial communities from Lake Croche, Canada to study carbon cycling - C_131016_MF_MetaG | ecosystem: Environmental > Aquatic > Freshwater > Lake | place: Lake Croche, Canada... | reverse complement strand
CCATAATTCAACGGAGTAAAGTATTGACGACTGATCAGATTACCTTCGTCCAAAATATCCAAACTCAAATTACCTTCGCTGTCGTATACACTGGCAATGATCTTCTTGATAACACCAAATTGTTTGACTGCCACTGGCGCTGAGATCCATATGGGGATTTCAAATGTCATGGTAGCAATGTCAATGGGTTCTTCTGTGCCCACCGGAACAGTTCGACTACTCCAATTCACATCCGTCAAAAACACCGCAGTTAAACTGGCCCAGTCCACATAGTTGTCTGAACTTTGAATTTCTAAGGCAGGATTAAACAACACCATCAACTGCTCTAGCAGTTGTAATTTTTGTTCGGTATTGCTGGTCCATACATCTACTTTTAATGTCAAACGATATGGCACAGGCATGGGACGATCAACACTGACAAGGTCACCTTGTTCGTGTAGGTATACACCGGTCACAGGATCATACAGACGTTCTCTGATGCGTACCTTGCTGACAAAAAACGGATCTTGCACACGTTCACGGTCGTACTGCAATGCACTGACATAAACAGCCATGGCAGGAACAGCACTAAGCATATTTTCACTGTTGTTTTTCAGTATGCTGGCCACTTGCCTTGAACTATCTCCGTAGTACACAGGTACACGCTGTAGTGCTTGGGCACCTGAGCCAGTCTTACCAAACTCAACTTGTAGATTACTGACCATTCTCATAAACTGTGTTATGAAACGTCTTATTTGACCATCATAGAAAAATTCTTGTGCCATTAATTATCTGCCTTAGGTTTCAATGCCTTGCTTAGGCTGGTGCGTTCTGTACGTGTCTTGCCGCTAGCATCAGTCCAAGTGCGTGTATTATTAATAAACGAACCTAGTTGTGTTTGGTTGTTAGCGCCCGGAGTCAGACCGGTACGGGCAACATCTTCCACCTTGTTCCAACGTGTACCGTCGTATCTAAATAGACGATTTGGCAAGTAGTCCAATCGTAGGAAATAGTCCCCGACATTGGCTGAAGCGGGAAACACAATGCCGTTGCCTACAGTAGTACCATTTGGTGCAGTGCCATCGCCTGACATGTAACCGCTTACTTTGGCTGTGCTGGTAATGGCCTGTTGATCAATGGTGTTGTTGACGTTGTCTGCTGTTATGTTGCCATCAACAGTGTCGGTGCCCGGAGGATCTGCCGGTCTACCATCGGGCATGACTGCCTTGGTATAAAGTATGCTGGTATCATAACCAGACTTGGGAACATCAAGTTCGGCCTGTGTGATCACAGCATCATTGATGTTTATGTACTTGTTCAAGGTGCTCAAGTAATCACCAATAGGTGCCGCGTTTGGATCCAGAGGATCACTGCTGATATTGCTGAGAATATCTTTGTACTCTTGGCTGGCTGTCATTGGATTCAGCTTGACACGCCATAAGTGTGGCCACCAAGTGGGGCTAAATCCTTCAGACGCAAACTGTGCATCGCTGACCACAAAGAAACGTTTGAGCGCAACAGGTACACTATCGTCTAGACTGTTGTAGTCCAGCAAGTGCTGTAGTTCTAGTACATCACCGTTGATCAGTTTACGTCCAATCAACTGCACCATGTCATTGATATGGAATACCATGAACAAGGTACCGGTCTGTATAAACAGACCGAATTGGCTCAAGTCAAAACTGTTGTCTTGTACTTGATAGATACCGCGGCCAACATACACACTGGTGTCGTACTTGCGATCACGGTTTTCTAAGAACAACAGGTCTTGTATGTTTAGTTCACTAACAGCGTCATATGCCGGCTTGGCCGGAGTAGCATCAGCAAGGTCTGCACCTTCTACACCAAGGTATTTGTGAATAAGAATACCAGTACCGCCCATAGTGAACATTTCCGAAATACGTCTATCGAAAAACTTGTAATCGTTACTGTGGGTACCGTCTTTCCAAAGGCTCAACCGTGGCATTTTTAATCCTTAATGCAGTATTTATGGGCTTGACTGTTAATCCATTTTATCGTATAATTGGGATATGCAACAGCAACACCAGGCCAATCGAGATCGTCTTGACGAGTGTTTAACAGCACTACAAGACACTAAAGATATGAAGGCCAAAAGCAGCCTATGGAAGTTCTACGAAAACTGCCGCCGAACTTGGATAGAATTGGACAAAGAAATGGTAGAATGCCGCAGGCGCCAGCGTGTAACACATAAGTATACAGAATTACAAGCCCAGTTTGATGAGTATGTAAAGCATTTTGAGCAGTGGATCATAATGGCCAAACTTATGTACTAATTGACAACAATACCAAAATACTGTACAATATAGTTTTTTGCAAGGAGCATATATGGCAATAGTAGCCGGAATCAAGATCAAAACCAAAGCACCACGTGCCACACGTATGGCCTTTGCAGACGAAAAATACACAGGTCCCGAACCACAATGGGACAGTGCGGCCGCTGAAGCAATGGATCAAACCGAATTTGATCACAATCTGCGTAAGAGCTTTTATTATTATAATTATCACTACAATCAAAAAGACACTAAAAAATACATAGTGGAGTGGATGCAAAACAACGGCTATCCTAAACAACAGGTCAGTGATTTTATCCGCAGTCCGGATCGTATGTTGTCAATGACTGCCTGTAGCATAGTAATGGCACACCGCGCTGGTATGCCAATGCGTGAGCGTCAAATGGAATTTATGCGTGAGCAGATTGCTGAAGTGCTGGCACAAAGTGAGCCTGAGGTGATTGAAGTTGCGGCCGCTGATAAACCCAAAGCCTATGTGCCTACTATTCAAGATCGCTTGAACGAACGCACCAGTGAGCTGATCGGTGAACTGGAAGGAGTGTTTGATGATGTCAGCCAAGGCATTGCCAACTCTACCAAATTGTATGACTTCTTGGTTGCCAACAATGTGGTGCAAGGTCAGCTCAGCAAGTATGAAGCTCTGTACTCTAAACGCCGAGAAGAATTAGTAGCCGCACAAGGCCGAGAAGACCCACAGCTCAAAGAAGGCTACAGTAACTTCAAAGCCGCAGACTTCAAACGTATGATTGCCTGGATTGACAATTTGTTGGCCGCAGTGGAACAATACCGTGGTGTTAAAAAAGCCACCAAGAAAGCTCGTGTCAAGAAAGCGCCCAGCAAAGAGAAATTGGTTGCCAAACTCAAGTATGCCAAAACTGATACTGCACTCAAAATTGTCAGCATCAATCCTGCAGACATCATCGGTGCCGCAGAGCTTTGGATCTACAACATCAAGACCCGTAAATTGGGCAAGTACGTGGCCGCAGGATATCAAACCTTGGGTATCAAAGGTACCAGCATTACTGGCTTTGATACAGACAAGAGCGTGGCAAAAACTCTACGTAAACCTGAAGAAAAGCTCAAAGAGTTTGCCAAATCAGGCAAAGTGCAGTTACGCAAGTTCCTAGATGACATCCGTGCAACGGAAACCAAGCTCAATGGTCGTATTGGGACCGATACTGTTCTCTTGAAAGTTCAATAAATACATTGAACCAAGAGAACATGTATGTCCGAACCCTACACAGGCCCAGTAAACCAAGAAGCAAATCTTACCGCAAAAGGTAGTCTTATCTCTGCCAGTCTCTATGATCCAGTGACAGGATCTGGACACGGAAAGATTGCCTATGACGAAAGTCAGCTCACAGCAGACAATCTAAAGCGCAAAGAAATCACGGACTATATTCGTCTGCGTTTAGGCGATCAGATTGTTGATGTAGAGTTAGACAAAGAGCACTATGAGCTGGCCATCAATCAGGCCATCATCAAGTATCGTCAACGAGCACAAAATAGTCAAGAAGAATCTTATGCATTCCTTGACCTAAAGCCCGAAACACAAGAGTACATACTGCCCAAAGAAGTCATGGCAGTGCGTCAGATCTTCCGCCGCGGTATTGGATCAGTCACAGGCACAACAGCCAGTCAGTTTGAACCTTTTGCATCAGGTTACCTGAACACTTATATGTTGGTGGCAGGACGTGTGGGTGGCCTAGTCAACTACGAATTGTTCAGTCAATATCAAGAACTAACCATGCGTATGTTTGGTGGGCATATGAATTACACATTCAATCCTGTGACCAAAAAGTTGACCATTGTGCGTAAACTGCCCAGTCAAGGCCCCAATACCACAGACAATGTGGTCGAAGGTGTGTTGTTATGGATCTACAACTACAAGCCCGACAGCATGTTGTTCAACGACTATAGAACATTTCCTTGGCTACAAGAGTATGCCTACAGTTTTGCCAAACGTATTGTGGGCGAAGCACGTGAAAAATTTGGTACTATTGCAGGCCCAAGTGGTGGTACAACATTAAACGGTGGCACACTAAAATCAGAAGCACAGGCCGAAATGGAAGCACTTGAGCAACAGCTCAAAGACTTTGTTGACGGCAGCGAACCCTATACCTGGGTCATTGGATAAGTACAGTATGAAAATTAACGAAATCATTACAGAAGATCTAGATCCAGCCAAAGACCCCATGGTTGGTCTAGAAACCAAAACACCGCCACAAGAACACTCTGCGCCCATCAAGAATGCCACAACCTATCCCGATCAGAACATGAGCACTGGTAGTGCATACTTGAACTATCGTTTTGGAATTGCACTGGCCGGCGCACCGGACTTTCCAGCCGCCGCCGAACCCTGGATTGGTGGCGATCCCTTGTTTGCACCCTACACCAAAGAAGAAATGAAGATGATGGATGCGGCTGCCCGGATGGTAGGCGATACAAGTAAACGAACACATTCCAGCAGTAGAAGCCAAGAAATACCTACCACATATAAAACCAGTCCTGTTGCCAAACCCAAAAAGAACAAGTACGGTGTTTGACTTTTGTTACACTTTAATATAAAATGCTCCTATACGGGGCATTTTTTATGATCATAGGTATTTCAGGTTTTATTGGTTCAGGCAAAGACACAGCCGCCAACTACTTGGTGGGCTTTCATGGCTTTAGACGTGACAGCTTTGCAGGCGCACTCAAAGACGCAGTGGCCGCGGTGTTTGGTTGGGATAGAGAACTGCTAGAAGGTCTCACACCTGAGGCAAGACACTGGCGCGAACAGGTGGATCCTTGGTGGGCTGAACGACTGGGTATGCCGGCGCTGACACCACGCTGGGTACTACAATATTGGGGCACAGAAGTCTGCCGTCGTGGATTTCACGATAACATTTGGATTGCCGCACTTGAAAATCGACTGCGTAGTCGCACAGGCAACACAGTCATCAGTGACGTGCGCTTCCCCAATGAAATCAAATCAATCAAAGAAGCCGGCGGCACCATTGTGTGGGTACAGCGTGGCGTCATGCCACACTGGTACAGTATTGCAGAGCAAGCCAATCGTGGAGATACCAAAGCTCAAAAATGGTTGGCCGACAACAAGATTCACACCAGTGAAACAGCTTGGGTTGGCACAGAGTTTGACGTTGTGATTGACAACAACAGATCCGTTGAGAACTTGTACTCAGCACTCAAAAATCTGGTACAAGTGGACTAGGTCGCCACGGCAGTTTGCTTTTGGCCACTTCCTCCTGACAGTTCAAGCAAACTGTTCTCAAGTTGGTCCAGTCATTGTTGTTTAGATTACCATCCACATAGAACACACGACTCTGACCCAGTAACTTGAACTTGAAGTTACAACGTTCGCACTTTTCTTTTTTGGCATAGCCAGATCTGGCCCAGCTGGGTGCCTGTGGTTTCAGCCGACGACCTTTACGTAGGCATTGATCACACAACTTCCTGTAGTATACACGTTCTTCAACATAGCGATTGATGCCCACCGGGCGCTCTCTGCAGGAACATAAGGGTCTAGTCATACAGTATTTATACCGCGATCCTTAATTAAGGACAGGCAAACAGGCCAAAATTATATGCTATTGGTAAATATCAATAACATGTATTGAAAAGGAATAATACCATGGCACTAGTATCCCCAGGATTACAATTAACAGTTACAGACGAAAGTCAATATGTACCAGGCGCAGTCGGTACGATTCCTTTGGTCATTTTAGCTACAGCACAAGATAAAATAGCCAATGGCACAGCCACTAGCGGAACTACCAAGGCCACAGCAGGCAAGTTACAACGTTTCACTAGCCAGCGTGAACTAGTCTCTGCTCTAGGTTATCCAGTATTTAAGCAAAGTGCCGCAGGCACAGCCCTACACGGCGACGAACGCAACGAGTATGGATTGATGGCAGCCTACAGCTCATTGGGTTTGGGCAACGGCGCATTTGCTGTTCGTGCAGACATTGATCTAGCACAACTTGACGCAACATCAGTGCGTCCCAAAGGCAAAGTTGCCAATGGAATTTATTGGTTAGATCTAAACAATACCTCATTTGGTATCAACGAATGGACACAAGGCTTTGGTGACACTCCAGGTTATTTTACTACTAAGACACCTATAGTTATTACCAGCTTGGCAACACAAACAACAGGCGGCCCACTATATACTCCAGTACAAAGTGTTGGAGCAATTGGCAACTATGCAGTAGTGGTACAGTCTGATGTCACTTACGGTACAGTAAATCACATTTATTACAAAAATTCAGACAATTCTTGGGTTGAAGTTGGTTCTACTGATTGGGAAGGTTCTTGGCCAGCAGGTATCGCTGGAACACAAAACCCAGTATTGACTGGGGCTACCACCAGCAAAGTTAAAATCAACAACACCGAAGTTATTATTGAAGGTCAGGCCACTATCGGAACAATAGTTAGTGCTATCAATGCAGCCAACATAGATGGTGTGTCAGTACTTGCTATAGATAATAGAATAGCATTTTACATCACCAGTGCCAGCGCCAGCAATGGTTCGATTGCTGATGGTCTAATGAGTATCACATCAGATGGTGTAACTTCCGATGTAAATGTTTGTAATGCCATAGGTGTGATCGATACTGAAATATCTGGTGTATTGTACGGCGGACCAAAATTGAATTTTGGCACCTATGTACAGGTACCTAGCTGGAGAGCCACAGATACTCAACCACGTCCTACAGGTAGTATATGGTTGAAGACCACTGCCAAAGGCAATGGTGCTAATCTAGCATTTAAAATTTACAACAGCACAAATGATCTGTTTACCAGCGTGGCAGCACCTTTGTATGCCAACGAAGAATCAGCACTTTACGGACTTGATCCTAGTGCAGGCGGATCAACTATTGCTATCGGTTCTTTGTACGTTGAATACAATGTATTTGAAGATGGTACGCCAACTTCTAAGGCATTCCGTCGTGCAGTCAGCGGTCAGGTATCAATCACTGGTACCACACCATTGACCACACCGGTATTCAACAGTGGTCATCAAATTGTACTACGTTGGACTGAGCCTGGTATGCCTGGTACTGATTCTCGACAATTTGCAGTTGGCGGAACCACCAGCGCGGCATTTGTGGCAGCGATTCTAGCACAAGATATTCCCAACATTTATGCTCAAATTGAAAGCAATGGTGCTATCACTATTATCCATCGCACAGGCGGAACAATTTATTTGTCAAACGTAGGCGGCGGCACAGCATTGGCCAGTGCTGGTTTCACCAGCAGTACAACCAATGTTCGCGTTAACTATGCCAACACAGATGAATTGGTACTGAGCGGTTTCCGTCCATTGACCTACACATACAGCACAGTTACTCCATATCAAGCACCAGCAGATGGTACATTATGGTATTATGGTGATCCTCTAGCAGTTGATATCTTGGTCAACACTGGAACAACCTGGCATGGTTATCTAAACGGTGGTATCGATGCACGTGGTTATAACCTGGCCAACACTGATCCAGCAGGTCCTATCTTGTCTGCTGTACAACCAGCAGATGGTGATCGCAGTGATGGCGGAGATTTGGTTCCAGGTGACCTGTGGATTGATACCGGCGACTTGCAAAACTTCCCTAAACTGTATCGTTACAACGATGCCGCAGTGGGCAAATGGATCGCTATTGACAACACCGACAGCATCAATCAAAACGGTATCGTATTTGCTGATGCACGTTGGGACCATAGCGGTACAACTGATCCTATCACAGGCTCGTTGCCTAGTACAACAGAATTGTTGTCTAGCAACTATGTTGACCTAGACTGCCCAGACGCTAGATTGTATCCACGTGGCACATTGTTGTTTAACACACGTCGCGGTGGTTTCAATGTCAAGCAATATGTGAGCAAGAAATTTACAGCCTCTAGCTATCCTGATGAGGCAGCCGCAAATCAGCTACCTAGCATTGCCGCAGCCTGGGTAACAGCTAGTGGCAACAAAGATGATGGTAGTCCATACATGGGCCACTTGGCACAACGTCGTATGATTGTTAAGGCCATGAAGGCAGCCATCAGTGCCAGCACCGAAATACGTGAAGAGCGTTTTGCATTCAGCTTGATTTGTGCACCAGGCTATCCTGAGCTGATCAGCGACATGGTTGGATTAAACAACGATCGTAAAAATACAGCATTCATCATTGGTGACACACCAATGACACTACCAGCCAATGGCGTACAGTTGACAAATTGGAGCAATGGTGTTAGTGGAGTGTATGGTGACGGTCTAACCACTGCAGATCCATATTTGGGCGTGTTCTATCCAGCAGCCGAAACAACAGATGTGCAAGGCAACAGTATCGTTGTTCCCCCAAGTCACATGATGTTGCGTACATTTATCCGTAGTGACAATGTTTCATATCAATGGTTTGCACCAGCAGGTACACGCCGTGGCTTGATTGACAACGCTACAAAGATTGGTTACCTAAGCAACAGTGGCACAACAAACTTGTTTGTTGAAACTGGTGTTAACCAAGGTCTGCGTGATGTAATGTACCCAATCAACATCAACCCAATCACAGTGCTAACCGGTATTGGTTTGACAGCATTTGGTCAGAAAACACGCAACCCAACTGCCAGTGCGTTGGATCGTATCAACGTGGCACGTTTGGTCAACTACATACGTACAATCCTTGCCAACGTGGGCAACGGCTTCTTGTTTGAACCCAACGACAAGATCACACGTGATCAGTTGAAGAGCATCATCGAGGGTGCCATGAATGATCTAGTGGCAAAACGTGGTCTATATGACTACCTAGTGGTTTGCGATGGTTCAAACAACACTCCAGAGCGTATTGCACGTAATGAGTTGTATGTTGATATTGCAATTGAGCCAATGAAGGATGTTGAATTTATTTACATTCCAATTCGCTTGAAGAACCCAGGTGATATTGCCAAGGGTGTATAATAGGCTAATATAATGATTGGGTCACACGCCCAATCATTATTTGGAATAACAAGTAAATAGTAGTAATAGGAGAACAAAATGGCAGTTTCATCATTATCAAGATTCACAATACCGTTGGCAAGTGATCAATCAGCGACCAGCCAAGGTATGTTGATGCCAAAATTAAAATATCGTTTCAGAGCCAGCTTTGAAAACTTTGGCGTCAGCTCAGACGTGGTTGAAATGACCAAACAGGTCATGGATATCAAGCGTCCCAGTGTAAACTTCAATCCAATTACATTAGATATGTACAACAGTAAAGTATACTTGATGGGCAAACCAGAATGGCAAGAAACCACAGTGAACCTACGTGACGATGCCGGCGGCAATGTTGCACGTTTAGTTGGCGAACAGATTCAAAAGCAATTCGACTTTGCAGAACAAACCAGTGCCGCAAGTGGCGCAGACTACAAGTTCTTGTTACGTTATGAAGTACTTGATGGCGGCAACGGCGCCAACACACCCAACACTCTTGAAACTTGGGAACTGTATGGTTGCTTTATTAGCCAAGTTGACTACGGTGATTTGAACTATACCTCAAATGATCCTGCTACCATTGCATTGACACTACGTTACGACAATGCACTACAAACTCCAGTTGGTACTGGTATTGGTGTTGCAGTACAACGCACAATCGGATCTATTATTACCAGTGTAACTGGTGGCAAGTGATCTAGTTTTAAACTAAAACAAGCCCGGCGTACACCGGGCTTTTTTATGGCATAAATATCTTTATGACCAGTCCCATATACAATCTTTACAGAAATCCTGTGCCGGCCGCAACACCTGCAGGCGGTGTCAATGATCCCAGCAGTAAAATACACAACTATGATCACGGCAGTAGATTGTTTATTGATGCCAACTATCAATATGCGCCCAAGTATGCATACTTGTTTCATGTCAAGTTTGATTTTGATCCCACTTATCAAGCTCCTAACACAAATGATGCAAAACTAACTGCAGGCATGTTGGTCAAAAGTGTATCGTTGCCCAAGTTCAGTGTTGAAAATAAGGTGATGAATGCGTACAATCGCCCCAACATTGTACAGAACAAAATCAAGTATGAACAGGTAAACATTTCGTTCCACGATGACAATGCTGACGCCGTATTGGGAATGTGGAAAGATTACTACACTTATTATTACAGAGATGCAGATTATGTTGGCAACAGCGATGCGCTGGCCCCAGAGTATACCATGGAACACAAGTATGCCAACAAACGTCAAACCAATAATTGGGGATACACAATTAGAAATTCTGGTGATAAACGACACATACTGAATGCCATTAGAATATACAGTTTGCATTCAGGAAAGTTTACTGAATATGTTTTGATCAATCCAACCATCACAGGTTTTCAACACGGCGAACACCGTACAGGTGAAAACAACACTCTTGAACATACCATGACGGTCAGTTATGAAAGTATAAAATATTACTTTGGTACAACCACACAAAACACAGTGCCTGGCTTTGCTGACCTGCACTACGACAAAAGTCAAAGTCCAATTCTTTCCGGTGGCCTGGCCAAGACCAATGGCAACTATCATGCTCGTAATCGTCCGTTTGGTGCCAGAGGCATCCTTGGCGCCGGGGGCATTCTTGAAACTGGTGAACAGGTATTTGATGATATTCAAAACGGAAACTTTGGTCAGGCCGCAGTCAAGGCATGGAAGTCATACAACAACAACAAAGGTGCCAACTTTGGCAAGATCGCTAGATCAGAAGTGACTGGCATTGCCACTGCGGCATTGGTTGGTGCCATACTCAAACCCAATCCCAACAGCAACATGAGTGTGCCCACTGCAAGTAGAGTGGCACAAGGTTCTCAAGAATACTCACTAGCCGATCAAGGTCTTGGCATAAACAACAACAACTTGTCAGGGGTGCCGGGCATCAAGGTGTCAGACAAGCTCTATAAAAATTTCAGTAATAAAACACCCAGTAATGGCATAGTCAGCAATGGAGAAAGTGTAGCATCGGCTGCAGACACCACCGCACCATTCTCAGATCGTCCTGCACTGCCACTTGACAACGCCGATGGAACAGTGCTAGCAAAAACAGAGATGTATCAAGATCCGTTTACTATGACAGCGGCCAATGATGTACCGCCACCGGACGCATCAAATCAAGATACAGCATTTGGTTAATTAATCATGAGCAATCCCAGCAACCTCCAATCGCCCAGTTACCTGGTCAACAACTACAGCACAACGGGACAGTTTTTCAACAACTTTTTTACCGGCGACTACAATATTACTCCTGACGCCAATGATGCCATTGTCAGTTTCTTTGAACGAGTAACAGACAATGTAGAATCTGCTCAGGCACTTGCGGCCGCAGTGATCTACACTAGCCTAAGTCAACAAGTGGATCCCATGGTTAGACTACAAGAATTCTCACAACTGCCACCTGGCGATCTCAATGAATATCTTGCACTGTTTTTAAATTTAAACAGAGTGGGCAGTAGCCTACTGGGAGTATCTATCACTCCTGTGACCAATCCTTATGTGACAAGAACTATCTTACCATGAGCAAATACGCCAACGGTTTTTATCAGGTCATAAATGCGGAGAAATACATAGGTAAGAAAACTCCGCACTATCGTTCGGGTTGGGAAAATACTTTTATGCGTTTTTGCGATCTTAACCCTGCCATACTGCAATGGGCCAGCGAAAGTATTCATATCAATTATCGCAACCCTTTTACCAACAAAATGACCATATATGTGCCTGATTTCTTGATCATTTACGTGGATAAAGGTGGTGCACAACACGCCGAAGTGGTAGAGATCAAACCCAGCCAGCAGACTACCATGGAGTCGGCCCGAAGCACAAGAGATCAAGCCGCAGCCATACTCAATATGTGCAAGTGGGAAGCAGCCAGGGCCTGGTGCAAAGCACAAGGTATGACTTTTAGAGTGGTCACAGAAAAGGATATTTTTGCCAATGGCGGCCGGTAAATATCTACATGACCAAGAAATTAGAAGCCCTGTTTGACTTGCCCGAATACTCGCCTGAAGAGATAGCCGAAGCACAGGCCACCATAGAAGAAAATCAAGAAGTAATTGAACAAGTTAACCAAGCCATAGACAAGATTGATGCTGCCTTGCCCATGGTCAGAGACCTGGACGCCGGAGATCAAGAGTTAGATGCCTTGGCCGACATGGCACAAAGCAGTTATCGAGACCTGATCGACTTGGGCATGAATGTAGACAGCAGATTTGCTGGCACTATATTGCAAACAGCAGGCGTACTATTGGGTCATGCTATCACAGCCAAAACAGCAAAAATGGACAAAAAGCTGAAGATGATTCAGCTACAACTCAGTAAACAACGACTAGACTTTCAACGGGAACAGGCCGCTGCCAAAGGCGAAGAAGCACCAGTTGAAGGAAAAGGTATTGTTTTGGATCGAAATGCACTGCTACAGCAGATATTAAATCGCCCTGCAGACCAAAACAAACAAAAATGAATAAATAGAATATATTAGGATTATCATATGCAATCATTTCAGACCTACATTGCCCAGCTCAATAAAGTCTATGAGTTTCGTGTAAAAATTGCCGGCTTGGAGCCCACAGGCGAAGTCATGGACCGTATTCGCAGTGCCTTGGACACTTACCAAGTTGAGAACATCAGTACTCCAAAACGTCTGCCCATTCAAGAACACAGAGAGTTTCCCAAGTGGGGACCTTGCGAGTGCTACTTGATGGAAGTCTCGGTTGCTTACCCTACCACCACTGCACAGATGAGACAGATCATTGCCACACGTGGACAGATTGATCCAGAATGTATTTGTGTTTACACACGTGATCAAATGGAACAAGAAGACATGGTGCAAGAACGCATTGACAATCAAGGCCCTGTGTTGACAGAACCTGAATACAAAACAGAAGCACAAGGCGACATTGCAGGACAAGGCCGTGTATCAAGCCTAATGAAAGAATTATCAGCTCGCACTTATGAGTTTGCAGCCAAGAGCGAAGCAGATGGTAAGACCACAAACGACATCCCCCAAAACACAAAGAGTGTGTTGAAACCCAATACCACACCAAGAGGAAAATAATCATGAGCAACCAACACGACAACATTTATAACATCCTTGGCAAACTAGATGCCCTGACACCAAAACAGGCACCGGTTGAACAGACATCAGCCAAGACCGTCAATGAGAGTGTGGAAGCTCGTGGTAGCGTATTAGCAGGGGTTGCTCGAGTTGAAGCACGTCTTGCACAACAGTTTGCAGAAGCCAACGATTGGAATAATCTAGGTGCTGAATTCCGTACCACCAAACCTGGTACTAGAGAACCCACGCACACCGGCGAAAAAGAATATACCAAGACTGGTGTTCGTCATCACGCCAGCAAGCGTTATGGTGGCGAACGTTCTGATGACGCAGAGACTACATCTAGCACTGGCGAAAAGCGTGGTCGTGGTCGTCCCAAGAAATCACAGTTTGAAGGCGAAGAGCCATGGCATGGCATCCACGACCCCGAAATGTTGCAAGATTTGATTGCTGATGCTCAAAGCATGGACTATGATGATTTCCATGATACACATAGTAGTCTGCTGAATGATCCTCGTGAGTTTTGGGACCACTATCACGATAGTATGGAAGAAGGCAATGAGTTTTCAGGTGCACTAGACGCAGCCAAAGATGCCGGCAAAAAAGAATTCGAAGTGGACGGCAAACGCTATCCTGTTAAAGAAAATGGTTTACAACGCCACATTGGTATCAAGAAGTACACTAAAAAAGGTTTTGAAGAATTACAAGCCGCAGGCCGTGAAGGTGCTGATGAAGAAGAAAAAGGTCGTATCAAAGACAAGTACCTTCCAAAAAAAGGTGTAGCCGAAAGCATCAACTTTGCTGAAATGATGAAAGAACAACATCAGACAGTGGATGAGTATTTGATGGAACTGCAGGCCGATATAGCAGAATTTAAAAAGTCTGGACGCATGACAGACAAATTGCGTGACAGTGTAGAAATGCACAAGTTCAGCAAGAAGCAGTTGACAGACGCTGCCAAGCAACCTGCATTAAACCCACCGGCACCAGCACCCAAGCCGCCAGGCATGATGCAACGTGCAGGCAGTGCCATTGCCCACGGTGCAAAGGCGGTAGCCGGCGCAGTTAATAAAGTTGTTGGACATCCAAGCGATGCAGAGATGTTGGACAAGTTAAAGCGTGATACCATGAAGGAAGAACTTGACGAGCTGGCACGTCTAGCCGGTCTAAGTGAAAGCCTCAAAGGTGGTCAAAAGAAATTGGATAAAAACAAGAATGGCAAATTAGATTCAGAAGATTTTAAAATGCTACGTGACAAAGTGTCAGAAGCCACTGTTGACGAAGACATGATCAAGTCTAAAAAAGACGACGATGTCGAAGAAGGCGCCGGAGTCATGCATTTTAAAAATGAAAAGGCCAAAGAGGCTGGCAAAGACAGTTTCAAAGTTGGCGATGAAGAATTTCCAGTCAAAGAAGGCAAAATGCCAATGAAGACTGTTGACGGTAAAAAAGTTCCAGCATTTGCCGCAGACGGCAAAGGCAAGAATGATTTAGAAAAAGAAAAAGTTGACGAGTGCGGACCAGAAATGAGTCCATTCAGCTCCATGGGTCATGAAGAAGCCGAGTCTGGCATGAGCATCAACTCTAGCATGGATACCAAAACTGGTCGTCGAACATTGAGTGTGACTGCTGATGGAGAAGCCGCAGAAGAACTGGCACAGATGTTGAAGATGGCCGGCATGGGTGGCCATAGTCACGACGAACCCAAGGCAGTTGTTATTCAAGCAGGTCCGGAAGAAGCAGTAGAAGAAGAGCGTGAAGGTCAATACGCCAATACACCGGATGAAGAAGTTGAAAACATTGATACTATCATGCATCAAGGCACGGATTTGAATCGTGAAAAAGAACAGTACAGCACAGACCGCGGCAGAGACAATGCCATGGCCATACGCCGTGAAGGTATCGAAATGCCCAAGTCATTGAGCCGGATGCTAGAAGCTATCAAGATGGTTGAAGCTGAAAAGTGCAATCACACAGACAAAGGCAAAAAGTGTCCGGTACACGGCATGAAAGAATGTTCGGGCATGTATGAAGCAGCCAAACCCAGTGCAGGTATGAGCAAGGGTGAAAAATCTAGCTTGGTTAAAAAAGCTCAGGCAGGTGGAGACATTGGCAAGCCAGGCAAGAGCTTCGACAAAGTGGCCAAAGCCGCTGGTGGTGGCGAAAAAGGTAAGCGAATTGCCGCAGCAGCCATGTGGAAAAACGCAGCCAAGTAATATGGATCCTAAATTCTTTCGACAATACTCAGATTTGATTTCTGAAGCAGAGGCAGCACCAATTGTCGATGATAAATGGTTTCGAAACGGTGCGTTTCAAACTTCGAAAAAACCAATCCCGGTACCTTATACCATTGCTGACATCGATGGAGTTACAAAAACATTAGAAGGTCCTGTGCCGCACAAGGCCGGACACTATATCATGGGACCTGGGCCCAAAGGCGAGTTTTGGCCCTTGGATCCTGAAAACTTTCACAGCAAGTATGACGACAACGGTAATGGCACCGGAACACCCAAAGGTGGTGTAACCAAGCTGGCCAAGCTGGCTGACCATGACGGCGTTATACATGCCACTTGGGGTGATTTGAACTACAAGGCCGGCGAAGATGTCATTGTCAGACATGGACCCGGTGATTACGGCCCAGTCAAAAAAGACATTTTTGCAGACACATATCAAACTCAATAAAGGATCAACAATGAAAAATTTTCTAGCTCTAGTATTACTTCTGGCCACGGTGTCAGCACAGGCCTGGACACAACGACCACCACAAGACCCACAGACCTGTCGTGTACACGCACCCTATGGATTTCCACAGACTGCAGGTGTACAACCCATTTGTCGACAAGCATATCTGGTT
>Ga0114964_10001650_pt1 | contig 16199 bp, 22 predicted proteins | sample C_131016_MF_Meta_FD_92638 | JGI IMG/M metagenome (GOLD analysis project Ga0114964, IMG submission 92638) | Freshwater microbial communities from Lake Croche, Canada to study carbon cycling - C_131016_MF_MetaG | ecosystem: Environmental > Aquatic > Freshwater > Lake | place: Lake Croche, Canada... | reverse complement strand
CCGCTCGAATACTTCTATTATAGCACACTTTGTGACAGTTATGCAACACCAATTGGGATAGAAAACAAAGTAATTTAAACATAAGGTTATATTGGGGAAGGCTGGTCTCTTCCCAAGTGGCGTAGGGCCAGTTTTGCCGTGTTTCCTGGCCCTACGCCGCCTTTATAGGTTAAAGCTGTGCAAGAACCTTGTACGCATTACCTTTATTGTTATCCAAACGAGTTAACGTACGGGTAACACGTGTATCAAGGGAATTAGCCCGAACAAAGTGATCCTCAATCTCAATAGCAGCCTGCAAAAGCCCCCATTTAGTTCCAACAATGCCCTCACAAGTATTGCTGTAGTAAACAGACCAAAAAGTACTCCGCTTCTTAGTCGCGTTGTTCCTTTCCACGTCTGACATGTCAGTTGAGTACGGAATCCATTTATCTAGGAAGTCTTCCGCCATACTTTGAGGTGCATTTTGAGTTGCCATGTATCGTGCGTACTCTTCCCAGCCCTTAAATGAAGTCAAACTGCGCTGAATAGCCAACTTAGCGTTAGTTAACTTAGACGCCCAGTCTTTAGTGTGCTTAATAGTGAAAGCAAACTTATGTGATTCCATTTCGCTTTCCGCAATAGCTTGGGTATTAGCACAAACTACCCGTACTGCTGTAGGCCCTAACTTCAAACCACCTTGCCCATCATGGCGTGAAATAAACACCAGGTACGGGTAGGTTGCTGAAGGATCGTTAGGGAGTACGACTGGTTCATCAAGGTACATCGTGGCAATAATTTGCTTACCACCATGCAAACTAATAAGTGTTTCAAACTTTAGGTTAGAAGTTCCAACCATGTCATTATCACCTAAAACATAATCGATAATGTTTCCAAATTCGCCATTAGTAATGACAGCGTACGAATCACGCTGAATAGACAGCAGTTCTTTATTGTCGCTACGTACGATTCTTTTCCAACCTTCAACAAGCTGGTGATCAGCATTAAACGCTACATCATCCATTTCGTCTGTGTCGGCTGCCCAAAGGCGGGTTGTTACTGGGTCCCAAGTGAGACCTGCTTGGATACGGGCTTCTTCAAAAGAGCCTGGCCAAGTGTCTAGTACGGTTCCTAATTCGTGCCAGGCTGGTTTGCGTGCAAACATTCCTGAGTCGAAGTGGTGTGCCATGTGTTTCTCCTGTTATGTTGTGTTGGTTATAACGTATTCACCTTCCTTGTTAAGTAAAACAAGACCGGTAAATGGTATTTCTATTGGTGTTTCTTCTGGGTTGCTGTATGACCTGACCATGTGTCCTGATTCATATGAAACTTTTGGATTCAAGTGAACACTTTTGGTGCCTAGGTTGTGGCATTCATGGTGCAGAGCTACAACATTGTCGAGAGTGTCTTTTCCGCCTTGTGAGCGGAGTTTACGGTGGTGCGCAGCCCAGCTTTCAGGTAACGCACCACCGCATTTTTCGCAGTGACCGTTGCACCTTTTGTAAAGGTTTTTACGGTCAATAGTCATTAGTTATAGGCTCCGGATAGAGAGGCTTCTGCTTTAACCAGTGATGATGCCGACTGGACAGCGGCCACGCGTGTTTCAAGTATCCCGATGCGTATTTTACAAACATCGAACATGTGCTTGGCTTCTAACACACCCCATCTTTCTCCCATAGTGGCAAGAGTGGCTTGTGATTCTTTTTCAAGCACAGTACCTGTAACAGTTAGTGTCGCTTCCGCTCTGGCTTTTTCATATTTACCAATAGCATCTTTCAAATCACTGCTGTAGGTTTCAATTTCTTCAGCAATGTCTTGTAAGTCCTGGTCTAGCAGTTCAAATTTCCTAATAAATCCGGAGAAGGGGTTCATCGCTTTCCTTTGATCCTTTTAACTAGTTTCAGTAGGGCATTACTTAAATCATCAGCAATTTCAAGCATAACTTCTGTTTCCGAAGTTTTATCGGCTTCGGGTTCACTTACAGTTGTGCTGATTGATGTTTTAGTCGTGTATTTTCCGTGTTCTTCATACCATTGATCAAAATGCTTTTTAGGGGCATTTTTTTCATACGAAAAAGCGTTAGGGTTCTGTTCGTACGCAGATACATAAGATTTCTTTGCAGTTAAAGAATCCGATGCTTTGTCTAGAATCAACTGGATTTGGGCGCTTAACTTAGGGTTTGGCACTTTAGCATTATCGCCATACTCTAACTGTATTCGACGTAAGCCTAAAGCTAAGTCCATAGTTCCGTCGATAAGACGCTTATATGCTTCCGCTTGTTGTTTTGGTTGAGATAAAGAAAAACTTTTTATTTTACTCAATATCTCAATAAAACGCGAAGAACTGTTGGAATCTTGTGGTACATTAGATTCGTTGGTTGCGTTATCCATTGCGTTTCTTTCTCCTTTGTTATGTTGAGTAAAAGGCCCTCTAGTTTTCTAGGGGGTCTTTTACATTACTGCAGTTATCTTAATGTCTGAGCAGTGGTTTTCCAATTCTTGCTCAACTCGCTCGCTTGCTTCATCCGGACTTGGTGCGTCAATAGTAACTCGCACTACAGCCTCTACTTCATATGTAGGCATTTTTCCTCCTTTCGGTGTGTTGCGACTTCTTGACTTTGTTTCCTTAACAAGTATGCTAAAGGTAAACCCCGACAAGAAAGGTAAGGTAATGGCTCTCCGACTTGACGAACCCGTAAAAAAGATAAAAATGTGTTCTTTTCAACGTCTTTATGACAATCTAGACGCTTCAGATCAACACATATTGAATGGTTGGATTGAGGTTCATGTAACCCCGTATAAAATCTTTCAAGCATTAAAGCGCGACGGCCATTCAATAGGGCGACAAACCGTTTACGAACACTTGAACGGCTGGTGTATTTGTGGCTCTTAACGATTTCGTTGATATGGGGCCAGGTAGTCCGGACCCGCGTGGCAAGCACCCAAATATCCCTAAGGGTTGGGAACCCAAGATTGAATATGACAATAGTGGCGGGGTTGCTATCACAAAGCCTAGGGAACTTAATCAAGATGATCCTGAAGCTACAGAAATCTTTGACCAATTTAATTTGAACCCTGATCATTGGAGTATTACTAATTTACGCCGCTCTAGTTGGCAAACTTTCAACGGTGAGTGGCTTGAGTCTTTTAGAGCCACTTTTGTCCCTAAAGCCAAATTTAGTCAAGAAATGCGTTTAGATGCCGAGGCTTTAATAGACGAAGTTAGAAAGCATAAACCATCTAAGCGGCAAGCACCTACGGGGGACTTTACAGCCGTTTTTGCTGTAGGCGACACTCAGATAGGCAAAGTTGATGGCGGTGGCTCAGCAGTCATTCTAGATAACATGTTGAGTCGTTTTGACGCTTCTGTTTATCGACTTAAAGACATACGTAAACTTGGCTACGGTATTGGTGAAGTTGTGGCTCCTTGGCTTGGCGACTGTCTTGAAGGTAATCAGAGCCAGCACGGCAATGCGGCGGCAGCTGGGCGTATCGACTTGACTATCACTGAGCAGTATCGAGTTTTGCGCCGTGCAATGATGTATCAGATAAAAACCCTTGCTCCAATGGTGGAAAATTTAGTAATTCCGGTAATTCCCGGTAATCATGATGAGGCGGAGCGTAGAGGCGGGATAGTTAGGTCTTACACCGACTCTTGGGCTATTGAAGCCGGGGTTGCTGTAAAAGATGCTTGCGAACAAAACCCTGAAGTTTACGGCAATGTATCTTTTATTTTTCCGCACCCTGACGAATTAACCGTAACTTTAGAAACTAGCGGGACTATTCTTGCTATGGCTCACGGGCACCAGTTTGGTCGTGATCCTGTGAAGTGGTGGCAGGAACAGTCCCACGGCAGGCAGCCTGTAGGTGAAGCGCACATTTTACTTGGGGCGCATCTACATCACCATAAAGTTCAGGACAGCGGTAAAGACCGCGTGTTTATGCAGGTGCCTGCACTTGATGGTGGGTCTACTTGGTATAGGCACCGCAGAGGTGAGGATGCTAAAGCCGGTTTGCTAAACTTTGTTACAGCGAACGGCGCTTGGTATGAAATGAGTATTCTCTAATGAAAAGACAAATCGTCATTAAATTGTTTGGTGACGAAATTGTCAATGTACTCATAGAAGAATCTGAAAGTGACACAGAGGATGCAGAGGAAGTTGAAAACATTAATGCTTTGAACGCAGATTCAACTTCCTCTGGTCGAAGCACTATTGGCTTTGGGACTCCATGGTCTGTTGAATATTGGGATTCTGAAGATTAGCTTTGTGGTCAGCCCACATTTGTTTACGTTCGGTTTTATCTTTTGAGTGCTCTTCGGATTGCCAACCGCATACGCACCCTGCATGTCTTCTAATGAATAACACTTCGGCATTGATTAGGCGCGGTGCCTCAATAAAGTGGCAACTGTTATCTTTGTTTTTCTTCACTTTTTATCCTAACGGGATTACATGCATTGAAGCATTATTGAAACTTACTGTGCCAACAGTAAAAGTTGTATAAGAGTTTAAAGTAATTTTTGTTTTACCTTTTGGCAAATATTTTATTAAATAGCCTGTTCGTTGATGGCTACCTGTAACACCTGTTTCTGATTGCGTTACAGAAATAAATTGGGCCGGATTAAAGTTTAATGGCGATCCAAAGTTTACGTTTGTATTTGTGATTGAAGATCCTGTGCCACCGCTGTTGATGACTTTGAACTGGGTTGTCGATGCACTTCCAGTGCTTGAATCCCACGGTATAGAAATTACTTTTTGCGGCACAGCATTTGTCCATGCGTTAGCAGTGCCTGTTGTTTCGATAACTATTGACTGGCCTACCGACAAATTGTGGCTAGCTGAAGTGGTAAATGTTACTAGTGAATCACCATTAGCATCAATACCTGCGTCTGCGGCACTTGAAATAGCCACGTTGTTTGAATCATTGATTCCTACCCACGAAACTGCTGTAGCCGTTCCTCCATCAGTAGGTATCGTTTGATTTGTTAAAGGCGGATTTTTGTACATTAAAACAGTAAATTGCGTGTCACTTAAAGGATAAGTGTCAGTGTTAACTACTAAACCAGGTTTACCGGAAGTTGAATCAAAATATGTTGAGTTGCTGGTACCAGAAATGGTTACTAGTTGGTTTTCCACGAAGTTATTGTCCGCAACGTAAGTGATGTAGTTATTGAAACTTGCTGGTGGGGTTCCACCATAGTTAACGTTCGTAAATAATCCGCCAGCTTTAATGTCTGCTATTGATGTACCGCTAATGTTTGTTCTTAAAGCAGTACCTGTAGTTTGCCCGCTAGGAACAGAAATTTCGGCAGCAAAATTAATTAACGTGTATGAAGGATATTCTAAATTAACAGTTAGTGACCCTATTTCTGTTTGTACAGACGAACCGCCGCTTGTAACGGTTGCGTTAGTAAAATTTATTCCCGCTGGGGTTTGCAAGGCTTGTTTTGGCACCCAATATCCGTTTTGTGAACGCAAGATTTCGCCATTTACTGCACTGTCAGGTTCAACGTCAAAAAGATTATTTAAAGAATGGTTGTGTCCCGACGGCCCATCCGTGTTATTAACGGTTCCTTTATTACTTAAACTCATTGTTCCTCATGCTTTATAACTGGTAGTTCGGCTACTTTACGCAAAGCGTTTACATATTCTTCAGATGTTCCTGAAACAACAATTGTGTTGTTAGTGACATTGCTTGCCTGATTGTTATCAATACCTAAAATCTTTGTTCTCATTGCGCTAATTTTAAGCACCGTTTCAATGGCTTTAACATCACCCATAAGTGCATCTTGATACACTGCTTGTTGCATCATGTCGTAGCTTTCAAGTTCTAAAGAAAGAATTTCTTGTTTTGCGCCTTCATCAACAAGCATTGCGGCTTTACGGATAGCTTCAGTTGTCATTGCGGACACTTCACGCTCAGTAAGATCAAGTTCTCTAGCAATTTGTGCGGTGGTCTTAAATTGTCTTTTTAACTCCAAGGCACGTTTAGCGTCAGCATTGTATTTTTCTTGCACAATAGAAAGAGCTGTAACTTTTTTAGATTTTGCTACGCTTTTTGCTACGGCAGATTTTTTAACCGTCATTTCTTTCTCCTACGCGGTTCGATAAATGACCCGTCATCGTAATCATCTATACACGCTTTGTAATTAATGTTTCTATCTAGAGCAGCTCGTCTTTCAAAACTGGTGTAACCACCCCAAACTCCGTGTGGTTCTCTATCAATTAACGAAGTTATTAAGCAGTCTCTTTGAACATCGCAAGTGCCACAAATCTTTTTGGCGGTTTTAATCTGATATGCGGTCATAGGCGCATCGTCAGTCCCGTAAAAGATTTCTAAAGGTAAACCTTTGCACTCTGCATCATCACGCCAGTCGCGCCTCGCCGTATAGCGCCAAGCAGGTGGAATCGATGATGTCTTGGGGTTTTTTGTGTTTAAGGCAGTATTCGTAGTATGAAGGATGCCTGGTTTCAAGCCATTTTGCGACGGCTTGCTTATCTGCATGTCCATTACCAATTACCGCTTTTTTCCATGATGAAGGTCCAATCGTTACTACTTTAGATCCTACATCTTGCGCTACATAGGATAATGCTCCGGCTACCATTCCAAGGGATAACCCTGTCCTTACGTTACGACTAACGCCCTGAATTGGCTGCTCAATAACAGTCAACTCAGGGCGCGTCTTCGTAATTTGTTCTTTCAACCAGGTAGCCATATGGTAAATGTTTGTTAAGTCGTCGCCACTAGGCAAAATCAACTCTTCAAACACATTAACGTGTGGATGAGCATAGGCTATTCGCCTTACCCCATAATCTACTCCGGCTGAATTCATACTACATTTCTACCAGTTTTGTTTCTGAATGTACAAAACGATAGTAAGTAGACCCAATGTGACAAGAAAAGCAATCGTTTCAGCCATTTTTGCCCTCAATCGGTGGTCCCCAGCGATCAAATTTATCTGAACGCCAAGCTATGCGGCTAACGTCATCCCCAAAGGTTGTGACCATTATTTGTCCTGGCAACGGCACTGAATCTTCGTCTAAGTCAAAGACGTAAGTTTTTCCCATTGACTGTAACCATTCGCTTTGTGACTCACTTAGTTTTGTTCGGAGAAAAGCCAAGTAAACAATGGCGTCGTCTACTTCTTCAATTGTTTCTCTTATCAAATTTGGAGTGGACTTTTGCTCAATTTTTTGAACTTCGCCTTCATCATATTCCGCGACGCCAACGTTCATGATGCGGTGTTTTACGGTACGTATCATTTCTTCGATACGATACGCTAGTTGTTCTGCGTTCATTCTTCTGTTCCCCAATCAGGCTCATCGTTTTCTTCTCGTGCTTCAACTAGACATTCCCAGCAATTTACGGGATTAATGGCTCCGCCATGTCTACGGCAATTAGCCAACTGATCGTCAGTCAACTCAGTGCTTTCTATCAACTTAGTCATCCGAGCTAAAAAATCCAACAGTTGTTTAATTTTTGAACTAGTAAGACCTAAGGTTTCGCCTTTTTCATCTGCTTCGCCAGTAAAAACAACATTTCCACGAATTGAATCAAAACTTTTGTGTTCTTTTTCAAACAAAAAAGTAGCAAAATTGTTTTGCGGAAGTCCAGTGTTTTTACCATTTTCGTTTAGCCACATGTCTACGCCAAGCGTAGGTAGTTGCACTCGCTCAATGAATCCTTGAACTTCATCATGCAACATAACGTGTGCGTTATCTGTTTCAAAAGGCATAATTTTTATACCCATTTCGGCAGTAACAACTAACGCTTCTTTATAGTTTGTCATTTCTTTCTCCTTATGTGCCATCATTCTGTGTTTATTCATTAGGAATTTTGTGTACTGCTTAGTTTTACTATATTCAAAGCGCGTACACCTATCTCCATCTTCATTTATTACTACATTGCACTTTAGTTCATACCAAGGTTTTTTATTAATTCGCATAGATTTAACTACCCAATGCTTGCTTAATCATTTTGACTATTTCTAATGTGCTGTAAGTAATGCTTTCATCTCTGTTTGTGGATAACTTAAACATGAGTGAACTAATTTTTTTAATTTGATTATTAGCATGTTCAATACAGAGAATTGATTGCGCTGGTGGTAACCACTGGTTAACCATTTTGCATGGGCCACACTCTCCTTCTTGTAAAGGTTCTTTTAGCCACGGTTTGTCAATTTTCTTTGACATTTTTACCCCTTAGTTGGTTTGATTGTGAAACGCTTAGATGGCTGCCCGGTCTTTTTAGGTACGTATCCAAGTTTTTTCATTACTTCATCTTCATCAATTGAAGATCTACCTGAAACTTCAGACCACCTTACGGTTGTTCCGTCAGGAGTTATTCCATTAGTTCCAGTAAGTTGTGTTTTGATGTAGTCCAGTTGCGCAGCAATTTTCTTTGACTCATTTTGAAGTTCGGTGTAATCCTCAATCATTTCAATGAGTTCAATGTTTTCAATCAATGCTTCGTTAGATGGGTACTGGATGCCTTCGCATGCGCCATAAAACTGGCAGTAATCAGCACAGAAAGACGCTTCTTTTTCAGGAGCAGGTGGTTCCTCAAGCGATTTGATGTGCGCGTATCTCTCCAAAGCCTTAAGGGCTACGGATTCATCATACGGTAGCACTTTTTCAACAATGTCTAGTTCGTTTCCGTCCCTTGAGATAGCCACAAGACCAACCCATTCGATTGGGATGCCGTTCATGTTGGCAATGTATGCGTACAGTTGAATTTGTGACTCGTACTGCTTATTGCTACCAAAATATGCCAGTGACTTTTTGGTTGTGGTTTTCCAGTCCCAAATGGTGTTGGTTTCAGTGTCAATTAGGTCAACGTGCCCCATGATTCCGTTGTACTCAAGTTCTTCTTCGAGTACGTATCTTGGATCACCTTGGAAAGCATCTTCAATCATTGAATGAATTGCAGTGCCCATCATTGACGCTAGCTTTAAGGTATCAAAGTTGGTTTCTTCCGTCTGGTTGACTCGATGCCACACTTTTGTTGCACAGCCACCAATTTCGCTTGGACCAACCTCTGTTTGTGTTGATCGTGGGCGCGACTTTTCTTTATCGTGCAGTTTTTGAATTAATGTTTCTTTTATACTCACTTTGCTTCTCTTTCTAGGTCAGTTAGTGCGTTGTGTTCGAATAGCGCTTGGATTTGTGAACCACATTCCGATGGATGTTTTCCAACCCCAAGGTCTTTGGAGCCTTTAACTCTTGTACCGTTAACTTTTAGTGCTAACTCGTCAAGGTTTGCGTACGGTGCGTATTTCACAATTTCTTCTGCAGCTGACGGGCCTACACCTGGTACGGCGAGTAGACCTTTTCTTATTGCTTTGTATTTTTTATCTAGCGAATAGTTGACGCCCGAAAGGTTTACGTGTGCATCAAAGATGCGTATTCCTTGTTTGACGGCTTCTACAAGATAGATTTTTTCTTGGTCACTTCCTATGTATGCTTCAAGCATTGCGGTCCAAAACTCTAGTGGGTAATGGACTGCGTAGTAACCTGTTTGGTAGGCGACAATGCCGTACGATGTGGCGTGAGCTTTGTTAAAGCCGTATCCAGCGTATGCATCAAACGCTTCTTTTAACCAAGCAATATCTGAATCGCTCATCCCTTTACTTCTTGCAAGTACAGCAATGCCTTCTTGCAGTTTTTCAAGTTCGGGACTTAGACCTCTTGATGACTTGATGATTTTTCTTACTTTTTCAATTTCTTCAGCAGCAAGACCAACACTACGCATTACATTGATTACTTGTTCTTGATAAAGCAATACGCCATATGTTGATTTTGTGTGTGTAGAAATTATTTCGTGCCGTTCTGGAATAGGGGCTAGTTTGTGCCTACGGTTAATGAAATCTTCGGTGGCTCCGGAGTCCATTGTTCCTGGCCTAAACAGCGCCATTGAAGCAATAACGTCGTTAAGGTTTTTTGGTTTTAGTCGCCTAATACCGTTACGGCTAGATCCACCTTCAAGTTGGAACAATCCAGCAGTTTCACCTTTGGACATTTTGGAAAACACTTTGGAGTCGTTAAACGGAATATCTGTCCGCTTTACTCCGGTGTATTCTTCCATCTTTCGCAAAGCCGACAGTGTTTTAAGTCCCAAAAGGTCAATCTTTAACAAACCTAATGTTTCAATGTCGTCTTTATCAAAAGATGAAACCATCGCTTCACTTGAAACTACGTGCAAAAGCGGCACCACACCTGCAACATGCTCATCCGGTGTGACGAGCAAGCCAGCGGCGTGTGTCCCGTATCCAGAAAACGCTTCTTTCACCGACAAATCCATAAGGTTTTCTTTCATCTTATGGTCCATGGGTAAATCTTTTATACCCATCTTGTTGGCGTAAGTGTTGTACCTGACTGCCAAACTGCCTACTAATTTTCCGTATTCATCTTCTTGTGCACGCATTTTCATCCACGTGGAAATGTTTACAATGTTGAAGTTTTCGTCCATCCATTGAATAACGTCATTTCTACGTGTGTGTTCTACGTCCAGGTCGATGTCTGGTGGTTTAGTGCGGTCTTTTGACAAGAATCTGTCAAAGAGTAAATCGTATTTAATTGGATCTACTGGAGTGATTTCTAGTAGCCAGCAGAGCATTGAGCCTGCCGCCGAACCACGTGCATTGTAAATAATGTCGTTTTCTCTCATGTATTTACACAAGGTGTATGCGTACATTAAATAGCCAGCAAATCCGGCAGAATAAATAATCTCTAACTCTTCGTCGATACGGTTTAGATACTTTGCTTTCTTAGATGCGGGTATTGCGCCAGTGTCAATTTTTTTAGACAAAGCAGCAGATGCTGTTTCTTCCAGTTCTACATCGGGGTTGCCGCTGTAGGTTGTGTCAGGCACTTTTAATTTAAATGTGTCTAGTTCTGGAATAACCACGTTTGCTTTGGAAGCAAGGTCGTCTAAACCTTCCATTCCAGCTTTGTAAATGTGTGGTTCGTGATAGTCCTGCATCCAAATGTCATCAACCATATGATAACCATCACCTGGAAACAGTCCTTCTTCTGGATCTTCAGAAAAAGAAGTTAAGCGTTTCATGGTGTCATGTATTGCTTGTTCTGTCGGATACACATAATGCGAATCCTGATTGATAACTATCGGCAAGCCTTGCTTTTGCGCTATTTGATAAAGAAACTCTGCATGCTTTTCTTCATCCTGTGTAGGTGTTTTGATTCCATGATTTTGTATCTCAAGGTAAAGATTGTCATCAAACCATTCCCTTAACGTGTTCAATACGTTTGCCACACGTACATCTACCGTATTACTTTTTACTTTAAGCATTTCTGGTAGTAGCCCGAACCAGCATCCGGTCATTGCTACGATTCCTTCGAGCCTTCCATCTTCCGATGCTCTAGCGAAATCAACAAAGTCCATAACTGCTTTGCCAGGAGAACGTTTTAATGCACGAAGCCTTGCCCATTCCTTATGTGCGTGATTACTTAAACCTACAAGGTTTCGGTAGCCTTTTTCACTTATGGAAAGCAAACCTAGGTGCATTGTTTTGGTTTCTTTACCGTTTCGTTCAAAAGCCACGTAAGCTTCAATTCCAGGTAAAGGCTTGATGTCGTTTTTCTTACAGTTTGTGTACAACTGGACTGCACCTGCCATGTTTCCATGATCAGTAAGCCCTAATGCGGGATACTCTAAGACTTTGGCTCTTTCAACTATTTCCTTTACAGGTGAGAGCCCGTCTTTCGCAGAAAACTTACTGTGAGTATGCGCGCTCCAAAACTTTCCCATGTTTTTCCTTTGTGTAAAAAGAGAGGGAAGACCTTGTGTGGCCTTCCCCCTCTTTTAATGAGTGGTTTGACTGTTAGGTCAGGATTAGACCGACGCTAACGGCAAGTTCGGCCAGTTCCTCATGCCCCAAACCTGTAAGGTCAAAGTCTGGGTGCTGAAGGCGTAGCTTGGTGCGCAAACGCGCCTTTGTGCAGTTCATGTACACGTCGTACATGTTTTCTGGGTCCGGTGCGATGTAGTCGTCAACCTCGTCCTGAACAACATCTGCTTCCTCACTGGCTTCAAACCCCGTGTCCCAAGCATCAAACTTGTCACGTAGTTCATTGATCACCTTGCGGCAGTCGTAAGGCTCAGGCAAATCAATCGGGTTTTCATCACGGTGTGGCTTAACCGACAAACGCTGATCGCCCTTTTCACCCTTAAGGCTCAAGGTAAACGGCATAGATAGCCAGTCAAAGCCCTCTTCCAAATTATCATCTTCGTCAACAAACTTAGCTAAAAGTTCTAGGCCTTTAGGCTTCGTGACCTTAAGAAGAATGTGCTTTCCTTCGTCAGTAACAAAGTTGAACATCATCTTTGCCTTCGGGCGAGCTGCAATTGGGTTGCCTTCGTCGTCAATGTCTAGGCGTCCACGGTTCACACGACTCACAAGCGAATCCTTGTATCCATTAACTGGGATTTCTTTCAAACCGTTAGGTGCTTGACGTCCATCCTTCATTCCATCAAAGGTGCTGATTTCTGAGTAGACAAGGAAGTCGCTATCTAGGTTTTCATCGTACCTGGTGACAAACCAACCCTTAACCGGTTCGCCCTTCTTCAATGTGTAGATTGGGTAGAAGCTCTGACCCGCTGAAGGCTTGTCTGTGTTTGCTGCGTTCTTTAAGGCTTGTGCGCCTGTTAAATAGTCAATTGGCATTGGCTTATTTTCCTTCTATTTGCTTGTTTGATTGGTGTTCGATGATTCTTGCATCGATTCGGTCTGCGAACTCTTGTTCAATAACAAAATAGTTACTTAGAACAATTTCTCTTACTCTTGCGGTCGCATCTTCTGCATCTTCACCTGGAAGTGCTTGTGATACGAGGCCAGATGTTACCCACACCTTACGGCCATTGATTGTTATTTCTTGACTTACTTTTGCTTCGACTTTATCCCCAACAGTCACAACAAATGGGTATTGATCGTAGTCGATTGCACTTACGTATTCAGGCGTTTCTTCTTCACCTTCAAACGTGTCGTCATCATCAAAGACTGACATGTTTCTCCTTATGCGTATTTTTTGTAGGAACTTTCACTTAAGGTTTTCCTAATGCTAACTATTCGGTCTGACACTTTAGCATCACCCGGATCATTAACATTTAGGTCCACCCATTGATGTGTTACAACTGGTGCAACACTTTTAAGTTGTAGTACGGCTCTATCTGCCGCATTCCAACCCGCTTTATCATTGTCAAAAGCAGTAACTACTACCTTTGGCAATAAATCTTGTATCAGTTCGACCTGTGGCGCATGCAACCCAGAACCAAAGCACCCAAGAACTGTCCATTCTTGAGGTATACCACTTTGATCTAAAGCCATGACATCCGATGCGCCTTCAACTAAAACAATCACTTTAGATGGTTTATAGGTGCCGTAGAAAGTAGCCGAAGTCCTAATACCGCTGGGATATAAGTATTTAGCCTTACTACCTTCTTGACGTGATACGACGCCTAACAATGTACCGTCTGCTTGCCGTATTGGATAAGTTGGGGCACCAGTTTCATAATGCGTTCCGCATCTGTGTTTAGCAGCTACACGCAAACCATAGCGTTTAACCCAATACTCACTAGGCCCAGTAATGTCGAACAAATCTAACCAAGCCTCAGGATAAGTCTTTAAAGGTGTTTTTCCTGATAAAAGTTTGATTATTTCTGTAATCGAAGGGATTTTTGCTTTTTTGTCTACTTTCCCGCTTGCTTGGCAAGTAAAGCAATACCAAACCCCTTTTTCTACATTTACTGATGCCGAAGCATTTGTATCTTCATGTACTGGGCAGCAAAATGCAACCTCTCCCCCTCTTGCTGAAGTGATTGCTTCTTGAACTATTTTAGTTATCTGATCTTGAGTAGGTTTAGCCACTAAATTTCTTCACCTGCACTTGCTTCATCAACCATTTTGATTTTGTAAGCTTCTTCAGGAGTTAAAACCTCAAAGTTACCAAAGTCTGGCTCAAACAGTGTGTACCATTTAGACCCAGACTTACCGTGACGGTATTTAGCCATTGAGTTAAGTGTGACTCGCTCAGATTGCTTCATCAATGTGATTACAGCATCAGCGTCTTGCCCTAATGCGTCAGATTGTGCTAAATGCTCAGCACCTGGGGCACTAGTTGAACTGTTACCTGCACGATTAACTTGCGCTCCGGCAATAATAGGAACATTTTGCTGGAGAGCCACTTCTTTCAACTGGTTAGATATTTGAGCCATAGCACGCCAATCCTCAACAGAACGAGAGCCACTTTCAGTGCTCATCAAACCAACATGGTCGATGAGGTACAAAGTCTTTTCTTTAGCGTAAGTTTCAACCATGGTTGGGTCCCTACGCTTCAAGTCTTTGGAATACACATCAATTTGAACTTTGTTGGCTTCTTTGAACTCATCAAATAACGAGACGCGTTGATCTAATTTAATTTCGCCCCATTTGTTTTTCCAACCACTTAAAGCTACGCGGTGGATACGGTCAATAACTTCGCGCTCAGTCATTTCTAAACTGAAGTAAATTATATTCCATCCACTTTCTGCAGCAGCTACGGCGTGCTCAACTAAACGCCATGATTTACCGACACCCATGCGGGCGGCAACAAACCACAAGTCACCGGGAGCAATGCCACCAGTAATGTTTCTAATAGGGCCTTTAGGTACAGCACACATGTCTATGTCATTGTCTTCATCAAACAAACTGTAGTCATAGGCACTAACACCATTACCAGCCAATGGCTGAACTTTACTAAGGGCTTGTTTCAACAAAGCAACTGCTTCATCGTTTGCTTCTTCAGTTAAAGAATGAGCAGCTGAACCAAGAGCAGTTTGCAAAACTCTTGTCCTATGTTCCTCATGAAGCCTATTAGCAGCAAATTTAATACCTACATTTGCAATGTAAGGAAACTTAGGAAACTTTTTCTTAATTAACTGAGGAGTCGGTGCTTTATGATCCTTCTCTTGATGTTCTAAACAATAATCATGAACATTACGAAATCTATCAATCTTTTCTGTAGTAATTCCATAAGTACCAGGTACATAGGTACCTGTATCCATTAAGGCTGAGATAAATAATATTTCTGCTGGAGTGTCATTGATTATTTCTTCTTTGTTAATAGTTGCTGTCATATTTTCTCCATTTAAATGCAAAAGAACCCCAAGCTCTATTCCTAGGATTTCTAAGAGTAGTGCTTGAGGTTCTTTTAGGGAAATTTAGGTACTGAGAGAGGACATACTTTCCCCCTCCCCATGTACTTGTAATTATACCAGCCTTTTTATTCCTAAAATTCTTTTCTGATTACGGGCAAATAACAATATTTAAGAAAGTTCATAATTGGTGTTGCAGTTAGAAAGCATATGCTAGACTTAGCCGAAGGCTTTTTTGAGGTACAAAAAATAAAAGGGCAATCAAGGGCAAGCAAAAAGGGCCTGAGGCTAGAACATATAGGCCCTAACAACACAAAAACTGATAATAACAATGACACACTAGATTCATTGCACACAATAAAGAAAGTGCATAGACTCATAGGTGTCATTTTTTATTTGCAGGAGATCACATGTCACAGCATTCATACGCCATCAGTAAGGCATACCGCGACTTTGAAGAAATTGAAAAAGCCCTAGCTCTTGAAGCAGCTAAAGGTACAGAAAAGTTAACTTCACGCTTTGCACGTGGTGCTGAAAAAGCAAAAGACTATTTTGCCCCTAGAACTGGTGGCGCAGTCCCTGGGAAACTAAACCCAGGTGGTGGCCCACTTATGGGACGTCAACTTGACTACAAGCGTGCAGGTATTGCCGCCGCAGGTGTAGGTGGAACTGGTGCTCTTATCAGTACTGGCGCATCAATGGGTCGACGCCGTAATGGTGGCTACTAATATGCCTACGTCACGAATAACAGGCACACAGGCATTTTCACACATGAACGTGTGGAGATTGCAGCATAAAGAAATAGCAATTGGTCGTTGCCATGCAACTTGCCAGAACGCTTGGGGTTTGCCGGTGAAGTACGCCTCAGCTATTGATGCATGGAATCATGTCCCTAAGGAACACCGCCATACTGACTCGAAGAAGGCTGGTATCGGTGCTGTGCATTTTTGGGATGGTGGCCAGTATGGGCATGTGGCGATGCAGTCCGATAAAAAGGATGTGGTTATTTCTACGGACGCACCTACTCCTGGATATATCGGCGAAGTGCACATTGATTGGTTTGCTAAGAATTGGGGT
>Ga0114964_10001647_pt1 | contig 16212 bp, 12 predicted proteins | sample C_131016_MF_Meta_FD_92638 | JGI IMG/M metagenome (GOLD analysis project Ga0114964, IMG submission 92638) | Freshwater microbial communities from Lake Croche, Canada to study carbon cycling - C_131016_MF_MetaG | ecosystem: Environmental > Aquatic > Freshwater > Lake | place: Lake Croche, Canada... | reverse complement strand
GTTTAGTTCGGGGATAAAGTCATGGCAAAGATACACCCCCGAACTTGGCACTTCTTCGGTAAAATTAAAGGTGATATTATCACTATTGGTCACAAAGACCAATGCTCCTGAAACAGTTGGAATCGTGGTGTCATAAAATCCTGTTGTGGTTGATAACTTTATTTTTTGTTCGTTACCTACTGTCCCTTTTTGCCATTCCAAAGAACCATTGATTACTAATTTTGGTGCAGCGGTTGTTAAATCAACGTGTACCACATCCTCACAGCTGCTGATAGAACTTACTAGTATCAGAGCGAATATGTATATTAAGTTTTTCATGGTTTTAAAATTTAAAGTTATAACTAACACCAGGTACTACACCAAAAATTGATAATCTAAGGGCTTCATTAGCACCTGTGTCTACATTTTGTCGGAACGAAATAGAAGCCGCATTTTTGCGAGCATATACATTGTAGATGCTGAATACCCATTCACTTTGCCAACCTTTTTTCTTATTCGGTTTTGGAATATAGGTTGCAGATAAGTCTAAGTGGTGGTATACGGGGAGACGATTACTGTTTCGTAAACCATAACTAGGTATGGTAATTCCTCCATATTCATATTGTCCATTAGGGTAGGTGACCGGTTGGCCTGATTGTAGCACAAAGTTAGCTCCAAAGGTCCATTTTTTGTTGTAGTTGTAGGAGCTTGTAATTGATAAATTATGAAGCTTGTCATATCCTGAATTGTACCAGCTGCCGTTGTTTATTCCGGATTCAGTAGCATCTCTTCCCGGTGTTCTTTGCTGAGATTTAGAAAGTGTATATGAAATCCAGCCGGTGAGTTTGCCTGTGTTTTTTCGAACCAGTACTTCCAGACCAAAAGCTCTCATTTCTCCATTTAATATCACTTGTTCCAGGGCATCATTTGCAATTAAATCAGCACCATCAATGTAGTCTAGACGGTTTTTTATTTTTTTGTAAAAAGTCTCGACTTCTAACGAATAGTTGTCTTCTTTGAAATTTCGGAAATACCCCAATGCTACTTGATCGAGAATTTGCGGTTTAATATATTGATCACTTGGCGTCCAAACATCTAAAGGTGTCGGAGAAGCTGTATTGGAAATCAATTGCAAATACTGCGTCATGCGATTATAACTTACTTTTATGGATTGATTTTCATCCAACTGATAGGAAGCCGCAAATCTTGGTTCTAGATTGTTGAAGCTTTCAATTACTTTGTTGTGGCTGTAAAATTTAGTGCCGATTGGAGTTCCTTTTTCATAAATATTTAAATCATGGTTGAAAACGACGGCTTGGTTGTTTTGATACAGATTTACAGTAGAGCTGCCGAGACGATAAAATGAACTGTAGCGAAGGCCATAGGATAGGGAAAGTTCCTTTGATATTTTTTGTTCAGCATCTATGTACAGCGAAGGTTCGAAGGCGAATTTCTTTTCAAGTTGTTTGTAATTAATCCCTGATGTGGCGTCAGAAGGTGAAATCGTACCGGGGTTAAAATCATAGTATATACCGCTAACCCCATAATTTAATTTGATTTTATCCGTAACATAATGTTTTAAATCGTATTTTAGATTGTAGTTTTTGATACCTGAATTCCATGTAAATCCGAGCAAATTTAAATCTAATCCGTAATAATAGTCGCTGTAAATTGCCGAAAGATTAGAAAATAATTTATCAGAATATAAGTGGTTCCATCGAACGTTTAGCGTAGCGTTACCGTAGGTATTTATGAAGCTTTGCGATAGACTGAAAACATCTCTTCCAAAATATCCTGAAAGGTACAGGCTATTATTTTGATTCACTTTATAATTTAATTTTGTGTTTAAATCGTAGAAGTAGGCCGAATTTTTATTGTTTGCTAATTTCAAAAATAAGTGTGCATAGGAAGCGCGACCCGCAAAAAGAAATGACCCTCTGTCTTTAACGATAGGACCTTCCGCTAGGAGTCTGCTCGAGATTAGGCCGATACCGCCATTCATTCCGAAAGCATTACTGTTTCCGTCTTTTTGGTAAATGTCTAGTACCGAAGAAACTCTTCCACCAAAACGCGCTGGAATACCTCCCTTATATAATTTTAAATCTTTGATAGCATCGGGATTGAATACTGAAAAGAATCCAAAAACGTGGGATGAATTAAAAATAGTAGCTTCATCAAGTAATATTAAGTTTTGATCAGCTCCACCCCCGCGCACATTAAATCCGGATTGACCTTCCCCTGCATTGGTTACCCCTGGTAAGGTTAATAATGCTTTAAGAACATCTACTTCGCCAAGCACTACTGGAATTTTTTTTATGGTTCCGATGGAAAGTTTGTTGACACTCATTTCCGGTTTGCGGATATTAGTTGCGGTTTTTTCGGTAATAATAACTTCATCTAACTGTTCGCCGGTTTCAATCAAAGAAACATTTTTTTTAAGGTCTTTTGTTAAATCAATAGTTTCGTTAACCGTTTCGTATCCTAAATAACTAATTTGGATTGTGTAGGTCCCCTTTGGTAATGTAATGGAGTAGAAGCCATATTCATTTGTCATTATACCCGTTTTTGTTTCGGGAATATAAATGTTGACCCCTATAAGTGTTTCATTAGTTTTGGAATCTGAAAGCGTTCCGCTTAGGGTGAATTTTTGTTTCTCGGGCTGTCGTGATTTTGTGATTTGAGAAAATGAAATAGTTGTTACTATGAGTAGCAACAAGGTTGTGATTTTGTACTGCATTAAATTGATGATTTTAATTTGATTGAGCATTTGACGAGTAAAATGTAGTATTGTTACGAATGTTATGTTAAGCTTTGGTTAATTAAAAAGATTACATTCCTTTATTTTAAATACTTTTACGCCTATATAAGATTTACAAATGAACACCTATCGCTACTTATTGGTTGTTTTATTAGTTTCACTGAAAGGATTAGCTCAATTTGAGATTCCGAGGAGAACGGTTAATATTGCTCCTGTTAGCAAAAATTCTGGGACTGTAGCTCCCAGTTCTTCCAAAATTATTACCTACCCAAGTATTTTTAGGAAAAAAGATAAATTAATGGAAAATGTTTCTTTGCTGCCTAAAAAACAAGAAGAAGTAAAAAGCGTAATGGAGCAAGAACAATTTGAAAGTCCGGCCAAGGAACAAACCGAAAAAATGAATAAAATGATGGCTCGTGAAGGAATTTCGAGAGAAATTGTCGACAGTGATTTGTTTTTAGGTGAATTTAAAATTTTCACTCACAATTTATTTATTGCTTGCAGAGATAATGGCGTAATCGATGGCGACAATGTAAGCTTATGGGTTAATGGAGAAAAAATAATCCCGTTTGTTGGGTTAGAAGCAGGTTTTAAGAAATTTGAATTCAACTTAAAAAAAGGCAGTAATATAATTGAAATCGAAGCCCTTGGAACGGGCGAATTAGTTCCTAATACAGGTCAGTTTAGTTTTTTTGACGGTCATCAAAAATTGGTTACTAATCAAAATTGGGATTTAAATTCAGGGTATAAAGCGGTACTCAAAATTCAAAGATTGGAAGGGATTGAGCATGAAGATAAATAAAAAAGGCGACCTCATGGTCGCCTTTTTTATTATTTAAAATTTATGATAATTTACTATCCAAATTTGTTTTTAATGCTTGAAGAAAATCTTCAGTAGATAAATAATCACCATCGGTCAAGCCTTCTGGTTTAACTAGCATGGCTAAATCTTTGGTCATTTTTCCGCTTTCTACGGTTTCGATACAAACAAGCTCTAGGGCATGACAAAAGTTGATTAGTTCTTGGTTGCTGTCTAATTTTCCTCTATGCTCTAAACCTCTGGTCCATGCGAATATCGATGCAATAGGATTAGTTGATGTTTTTCTTCCTTTTTGATGTTCTCTGTAATGACGTGTTACGGTACCGTGTGCTGCTTCAGCTTCCACTGTTTTTCCGTCTGGTGTAACTAATACAGAAGTCATTAAACCTAAAGATCCAAATCCTTGCGCTACGGTATCGGATTGTACATCACCATCGTAATTTTTACAAGCCCATACAAATCCGCCGTTCCATTTCATACACGAGGCCACCATATCATCAATGAGGCGATGTTCGTATATAATTCCGTTAGCATCAAAGTCAGCTTTATAATGTTGTTGGTATACTTCTTCAAAGATGTCCTTAAATCTGCCATCATAGGCTTTTAAAATTGTGTTTTTGGTAGAGAGATAAAGAGGCCATTTTTTAGTTAAGGCCATTTGGAAGGAAGAATGTGCGAAGCCATAGATGCTTTCATCTGTATTGTACATCGACATAGCAACACCATCTCCTTTAAAATCATATACATTCCAGGTGGTAGTTTCGCCAGCCTCATTTGTAAAAGACATGGTCAGGGTACCTTTTCCTTTAATTACTTTATCAGTAGCTTTGTATTGATCGCCAAAGGCATGACGGCCGATTACAATTGGTTTTGTCCACCCTTGAACATAGCGAGGGACATTACTCATAATGATGGGTTCACGGAAAACCGTTCCGCCCACTATATTTCTAATGGTGCCATTGGGTGATTTCCACATTTCTGAAAGGTTAAATTCTTTAACTCGTTCTTCGTCTGGGGTAATTGTGGCGCATTTAATTCCTACATTGTATTGTTTAATTGCTTCCGCGCAGTCTATTGTAATTTGATCTTTGGTCGCTTCACGACTTTCAATTCCTAGGTCATAGTACTTAATGTCAAGATCTAAATAGGGAAGAATTAATTGTTCTTTAATGAAGCTCCAAATAATTCGTGTCATTTCATCGCCATCTATTTCCACTACGGGATTAGCTACTTTAATTTTTGCCATATTATTGCGGTTTGTTGTTTTAAAATTATAAATTTTCGCGACGACAAATATAATTAATATGGTAGAAAATTGTTTTATTACCTTAACGAAATCGATTGATTTATTGAATTGTTATTTTAATATTAAAAAAATAGGTATATCACAATTTTACTATTTTAAATTTGACTATTCTTTAATAATACTTCTTTAATTGCAGATCAAGGACTTTTGCGCTCATTTTTTTTGATATTAATTGGGAAATAATTGGTTAATCTTATATAGAATTATATATTTGCACGTTTCTAAAAAAAACAGAATTGTTGTAAATTCAGTACTTTAGCTCATAATGTTTTGAATTTCAATAGTTTTATTTTTTTGAAGAGAACTGATTGAAAACAAAAATTAATTAATTTTTAGTAATAATGCAGAATAAAGGACTAGTTAAATTTTTCGCAATTCTATTTGCTTTGGTAAGTATTTACCAACTTTCTTTCACATTTGTGGCTAACAATGTAAAAGATGCCGCCAAAGCGTATGCTAAGGGGAATCCACAAAAAGAAGTAAAGTATCTTGACTCTATTGGAAAAGAGAAAGTGTTTCTTGATTTCTTCACGTATAATGAAGTAAAGGACAAACAAATCAACAAAGGACTTGACCTTGAAGGAGGAATTAACGTAATTCTTCAGATTTCAGTTAAGGATGTATTGGTTCAATTGTCAAACAATTCTAAAAATCCGATCTTTAATAAGGCTTTAGAAGATGCGAAAACGAATCAAAGAGGGAATCAATCGTATTTGGATGCTTTTTTCGAAGCATTTGATGCTAATAAAGGAACTACAAGGCTAGCTTCTCCAGATATTTTTGCTAACAGAAACTTACAGGGAGTTGTTGATTTCAACATGACTGATGATCAAGTTAAAAAAGTATTAGTGAAAAAAGTTGACGAATCAGTAGAATCAGCGTTTGGTGTATTGAGAAGTCGTATTGATAAATTTGGTGTCACACAACCAAACATTGCTAAATTAGGACAAACGGGAAGAATCTTGATAGAGTTACCCGGGGCCAAAGATGTAGATCGTATCAAGAAATTGGTTTCAAGTAAAGCAGAATTAGAGTTTTGGGAAACCTACAAAGCAGAGGAAATGATGGGTTTTCTACAATCTGCTAACGAGGCTTTAAAAGCTACTGTGAAAGAAGATGTAAAAGCTGAAGTTGCAAAACCAGGTGATACGATTAATAGTCTATTAACAGATAAGGATAAAGATTCTACAGCTTCGAAAAAAGGCAAGAATCCTTTGTTTGACAAATTTTTGTCTCAAGGTGGCGGTCCAATTTTATTGATAGCTGATGTCAAAAATATTGATGTTATTAACAGTTATTTAAATCGGCCTGAGATCCGTTCGTTACTACCAGCAGACAAAAGATATGCAAAATTTGTGTGGGGTAAACCAGAGGTCAAAGTTGATGAAAAAACTAAGAAAGAATCAGAAACTGCTGAATTATATGCTTTAAAAGGAAATAGAGATAATAATGCGCCAATGAGTGGCGGTGTGATTGTAGATGCAAGAGATTCATTTGACCAGATGGGTAAACCTTCGGTAACAATGCAAATGAATGGTGCTGGTGCAAGAACATGGGAAGAATTAACAGGTAGAGCATATACACAGAAAAGTTACATAGCTATCGTACTTGATGATGTAGTTTACTCTGCTCCGGGAGTTACCTCTGGTCCTATTTCAGGGGGTCGTTCAGAAATATCAGGTAACTTTGAAATTTCAGAAACTAAAGATTTAGCAAATGTTTTAAGAGCTGGTAAATTACCCGCCACAGCTGAAATTATTCAGTCTGAAGTTGTAGGGCCATCGTTAGGAGAAATTGCTATTCATGCGGGATTAATATCATCAATAGTTGGTTTCTTGCTAGTATGTTTTTGGATGGTATTCTACTATGGTAGAGCGGGATGGTATGCTAATGCTGCATTATTATTGAACTTACTGTTCTTGTTTGGTATAATGGCAAGTTTTGGCTTCGTATTGACTTTACCGGGAATTGCAGGTATTGTATTAACATTAGGTACCGCGGTGGATGCGAATATCATTATTTATGAGCGAGCAAAAGAGGAGTTGAGAGAAGGTAAGACATTAGGTGACGCTGTTATAACTTCATATGGATGGAAAGGAGCTATGCGTTCCATTATTGATGCAAACGTTACTCACGTGTTGACAGGGACTATCTTATTTGTATTTGGTACTGGATTAATTCAAGGTTTTGCTTTAACCTTATTGATTGGTATTTTCACCTCATTATTCACCTCTATTTTTATTGCACGTATTTTTATAGATAAAGATATCGCACATAATAGAAATTTGACATTCACAACGAACTTAACTAAAAATTGGTTTACTGGTTTCCATTTTGATTTTGTGGGTATTAAAAAATGGTCGTACTTGTTCTCTTCAGCAGTTGTTGTTGCAAGTTGTGTTTCACTCTATTTTAATGGTTTAGATCAAGGTGTTGATTTTGTCGGAGGTAGAACCTTCCAAATTAAATTTGAAAAGCCTGTAGAATCTACAAAGGTGTCTGAAGAGTTGTCGAAAGCCTTTGGAACGACGGTTGAAGCTAAGGTATTTGGAGATGATGATCAGTTGAAAATAACTACCAAATACAAAATTAAAGAGGAAGGTGTTGAAGTAGATAAAGATGTGAATGAAAAGCTATATGCAGGTTTGAAAAAATACTTTAGTGCCGGTGTCACCTACGATAAATTCATTAATACCTATGACGGTAAGAAGGTTGGAGTACTTCAAGCTTCTAAAGTTGGAGCAGCGATTTCTGCAGATATTAAAACGAATTCGTTCTGGGCGGTTATCGGTGCTATGTTAGTAGTTGGGTTGTACTTAGTTATTTCGTTTAGAAAGTGGCAGTATTCGTTAGGTGCTATTGCCGCAGTTGTGCATGACGTAATATTTGTATTAGGTGTTTACTCTATAGGATATAAATACATGCCTTTCCATATGGAAATGGACCAACATTTTATTGCTGCTATTTTGACTGTTATCGGATATTCAATGAATGATACCGTAATCGTATTTGATAGAATTAGAGAGTTCCTAGCAGGGGATCGAAAAGGACACTTTAAAGATGTGGTAAATGCATCCATTAACACAACGCTATCCCGAACCTTGAATACTTCATTAATGATGATTTTAGTGTTATTAACGATGTTCTTGTTTGGTGGTGAATCAATCAGAGGATTTATATTCGCCATGTTAATAGGTATTATTGTAGGGACCTATTCTTCATTATTTATTGCAACACCAGTCTTGGTTGATACCATGAACAAAGATGCAATTGATGATATCGAAAAAAGACACGGAAACTAATTCAGTTCTAAAATATTCAAAAGGGTTGTCAAGTTGATGGCCCTTTTTTTTGGGATAGGTTTTGCTTGTTGATTAAGTGATAAGAAATAAAAAGGAGAGCCTTCGCTCTCCTTTTTATTTTACTCTAATACTAGTTAGTTTTTTTTAAAATATTTTTTAGTATTGCTTTCTCTGGATAATTAATGACTTCTAAGGTGACTTCTTTTTTTTTCTTTGTGGTCCCATATATGATGTATAATTTTCCTCCCTCTCTTGGTATGTTACTTTTGTCAAAATCTACGTCACCAACGGTTAGAATCTTTTTTACATCGGCAGTATCGACCCAATCTTCGGATAACCGCCGAGATGCTTCTGTGTCGTATATAAAAGGTTTATTTCTAATATCATTTAATACTCTTGCATTAGGGAAATAATTGCATCTGGTGTCTTTTCCGCTTAAAACTACCGCTACAAAAAATATTCCAATAACAAATCCCACCATATAGTAGGCAAATCGTTGATAGAATTTCATAGTTGATTATTTTTTTTGCAAAAGTAATCAATGTTAGATTGTCTATAAATTTTAAGGTGGTTTATTTTAGAAAACAATCAAATTAATGTCACTGTCTGGCAGATTAAACCATTCACCGATGGCTTTATTTGTTAAGATACCATGATAGATATATACACCATTCTTTAATCCCTTATTGCAACGAATGGCACTTTCTATTCCTCCGTCTTCTGCAATTTGTAACAAGTAGGGTGTAATGATATTACTAATGGAAAGTGAAGCGGTCTTGGAATATCTAGAGGGAATATTCGGAACGCAGTAATGTATAATATCGTTTTTTATAAATGTTGGTGATTCATGCGTAGTTACTTCCGAAGTTTCAAAACATCCTCCTGTATCAATACTTACATCTACAATGACAGCGCCTTTTTTCATATGTTCGACCATAGTTTCCGTTACTACTACTGGACAACGATCTTTACCTCTCATGGCGCCTATTGCAACGTCACATCGGCGTAATGCTTTGAGTAATGCTTTGGGTTGAATGGTTGAGGTAAATATTCTTTGATTTAGATTATTTTGAAGTCGGCGTAATTTGGTAATTGAATTGTCGAATACTTTAACATTTGCTCCAAGACCTAAAGCTGTTTTTGCTGCAAATTCTCCCACAGTCCCAGCTCCTAAAATGACTACATCAGTAGGTGGAACACCTGTGATATTTCCTAATAACAAGCCTTTCCCAAATTCATGGTTGATCATTAACTCTGCTGCTATGAGTACGGAGGCGGTACCCGCGATTTCACTCAATGATTTCACCGCTGGATAGGACCCGTCTTCGTCTTTAATATATTCAAAGGCTAATGCCGTTACCTTCTTTTTAGTTAACGCTTCAAAATAGGCCGATTTTCTGGTTTTTAATTGTATGGCAGAAATGATAATTGTATTGGTATTGACCATTGCAATTTCATCCATAGTTAAAGGTTCGACTTTCAAAATTATAGGACAACCTAGAACTTTTTTAGTATCATTTGTTATAGTTGCTCCAGCGTCACTGAATTCTTTGTCAGTATAGCTAGAACTTAATCCAGCACCCGCTTCAATCATAACTTTGTGACCGTGAGAAGTTAATGAATTTACAGCGTCAGGTGTAAGACATATCCGTCGCTCTTGATAGGATGTTTCTTTTGGTATGCCTATAAAAAGTTCACTTTTATGACGATATACTTCTAAGGTTTCTTCTTGGGGTAAAAGTTGTTGCTTTGTAAACGGAGTAATAGCCATGATACGCAATTGAATGTTGGCACAAATTACAAAATATTATCCAATTATGTCAACCTTAAATGTCTTTTGCCTTCAACGGTTAACGACAGTTGTATAGTGCTGTGATCTTGTGGAATTAGATTAGAGATTTTTTCGGCCCATTCTATAAAGCACCAATTTCCGGAGTATAGGTATTCATCAATCCCTATATCTAATGCTTCAGTTTCTGCTTGTAATCGATATACATCAAAATGATATATAGAACTGGCGTTCAGAGTAGTATATTCGTTTACTAATGAAAATGTAGGACTGCTAGTTGGGTTTTGAACGCCTAATTCACGGGCTAAAGCTTTAATTAAAGTCGTTTTTCCAATGCCCATTTGACCATGAAATAGAATTACTTTATTCGGATTTTCAGCTATAATTTTATGTGCAACTTCCTGAATTTCGTCAATTGAAAAAATAATTTCCATTGGCTAAAAATATTATTTAGGATTAAAAACTAAAAAGGGTACAATCATCTCTTCTAATGAAATTCCTCCATGCTGGTAGGTGTTTCTATAATAACTAACATAATGATTATAATTGTTTACATAGGCCAAAAATAAGTCATTTTTAGCAAAAATATAGGAGCTACTCATGTTGATGGCAGGTAGCCCTATTTTTTTTGGATCTCTCACTGCATAAACATCTTTTTCTTCATAAGTTAGGCTCCTTCCTGTTTTGTACCGAAGGTTCAGACTAGTGTTTTTGTCGCCAATTACTTTGGATGGGTTTTTTACATTTATAGTACCGTGATCGGTTGTGATAATCAATTTAAAACCCAGCTTTTGTCCCTGTTGAATAATTTCCAACAGGGGGGAATTTTTGAACCAACTTAATGTTAAAGAGCGGTATGCTTTATCATCAGACGCTAATTCTTTTACAACATCCATTTCTGTTTTTGCATGAGAAAGCATATCGACGAAATTGTAAACAACTGTAACTAAGTTATTGTCTTTTAATCCCTTGAAGTTTTCAGCTAGTTTTTTACCACTCGCTAAATTGGTTATTTTAAAATAATCTTGTTTTATGTTTAATCCTAATCGTTTTAAATGAGCAGCTAAAAACTCGGCTTCATAAAGGTTTTTACCGCCATCTTCAATGTCATTTTTCCAATATTGCGGGAATTGTTTTTCCATTTCCAACGGGGTTAAGCCTGAAAAAATTGAATTACGTGCGTACTGTGTTGCAGTTGGTAAGCTAGCGTAATAAGGAATTTCTTTTTCTAATTTATAGTGATTAGCCACCACACTTTCAATGGCTTTCCATTGATCATATCTCAAATTGTCAATTACCACAAATAAAATTGGCTTCTCTTTTTTGACTAATTCTGGAACCACTAATTCTCTGAATAACGTATGTGATTGTATCGGTTTGTCTGTTTTTTGCAAAAACCAATCTTCATAATTGCGTTCGATGAATTTACCAAATTGTACATTTGCCTCTACTTTTTGACTCTCTAAAATTTCAAACATACTTTGATCATTAATGTTTTCGAGCTCTAATTCCCAAAACAATAATTTTTTGTATAATTCAACCCATTCTTCATAATTACCTACCATTGCCATATCCATAGCAATTTTTCTAAATTCCTTTTGGTAATCTAACGTAGTTTTTTCGGAAATCAGTCGCGAATGGTCTAGGTTTTTCTTTAAACTTAACAATATTTGATTAGGATTTACAGGTTTAATCAAGTAATCTGCAATTTTGGATCCTATTGCCTCTTCCATTATATATTCTTCTTCACTTTTGGTTATCATGATAACAGGGGTCGAAGATTTTTTTTCTTTCATTTCTGACAAGGTTTCTAAGCCACTCATTCCTGGCATATTTTCATCAAGAAACACTATGTCAAAATTCCCATCTTCAAAGGCATCAATTGCATCACGGCCATTATTGTATGTTGTAACTTTATAGTTTTTCTTTTCTAAAAATAAAATATGAGGTTTTAACAAATCAATTTCATCGTCAACCCAAAGTATTTTAATTGTATCCATAGTCAAATTGTATTTAGTGCAAAGTACTACATTATGAAACGTAGTATTATTAATTTTATTATAAATAAAAATAAAAACTTTAGTACGAATAAGGTGGTGAATCACATTAATTCTTGTTCCTCGAAATCCCAATGAGTTTCTCAAAGATTTATTCCCAATACCATTATAATTGGTTTGGAGCTGCTTTTACCAGCTAGGGGAGTGAATCAAATACCAATTAAGGGTGCAAAAATCTTAGCATTCTATAAAGCAAAGAAAAATTGGAAGAACTATTGATAGGAATGTTTATCGTGGCTGATAATTTTATAATAGAAGGCATAATTAGTTTAAACTAAGTACGATTCCATGTAAATGGACAGGTTTGTACAATGATTTTCGGAAAGTTTAATCAAAATAATGTTAAAGCGTATTTATATTTTAAATAATTATTTACATTTGAAATAGAAGTATATAAATATTAAAATCTATAAACTATGAAAAATATCATTTCAACAATTGGTGTATTTGCATTTTTGTTCACTATTAGTGTTACTGCGCAAGAAAAGCCAGCAAAAGAAAAAACGACGGCGAAAACCGAGAAAACCTGTGCCGCTGGTGAGAAAAAGTCTTGTGCTGCTGGGGAAAAAAAAGGAGGATGTTGTGCCGCTAAAAAGGCTGCTGACAAGAAATAAATTAAGTTGTTATTTTTCGATTTTAAAGTGCCTGAATATTCAGGCACTTTTTTTCTGTGTAAATGTTTGAGCAAAAAGAAATATATTTGGTAACATTTTTATTATTAGTAATACAAATCCTTAGGAGTTATTAATTAATCTAACCATACATGAAACTAACTAATAAAGTTATTTACGGAGTTTTATTCGCAATGTTGTTCGTGAGTTGCTCAAAAAAAGAAAGTAAAGTTGAAGATCCTTTGATTACAAATAGAGATACAATTATACGTCCCAATGATGATTTTTTTCATTACGCAAATGGTGGGTGGTTCAAAAATAATCCGATTCCAAATACGGAAAGTAGTAATGGTATATTTAGAATGATTGGAGACACTATAAATGCTCAAATTAAAGATATTTGTGAAAAGGCATCCAAAAACACTGCTGCTGCAAAGGGAAGTAATGAGCAAAAAATTGGTGATTTTTATGCTTCCGGGATGGATACTCTCTCCATTGAAAAGTTGGGTTTAAAACCGTTAGCTTTGGAATTTGCGAAAATTCAAGCTATTCAAGATGTACCAACCTTAATCAATACGATTGCCTATCTTCATACTATCGGTGCGAATCCTGCGTTTTCGTTTTATGTAAGTCAGGATGATAAAATTAGTTCTAAACATGCGGTTTTTTTTAGTCAAGGTGGATTGGGCCTCGGAAATAGAGATTATTACTTTAATACGGATGCACAAACCTTGAAAATAAAAGCTGAATATGCTAAGCATTTGCAAGCAATGATGCTTTTATTGGGCGAAGATCCGATAGGCGCTAAAGCTTCTTCAAGCGCAATACTAAAATTAGAAACTGACTTGGCTACGAATAGTCGAAAATTGGAAGATCTTCGAGATCCGATTAAGAATTATAATAAAATGTCTTTGTCAGCATTTAAATCGTTGACACCTAATATTGCTTGGGAAACTGTTTTGCCAAAGTTAGGTATTGCAAAAGCGGATACCGTTATAGTTGGGCAGCCCGAGTTCTACAAAGGTTTAAATAAAATTTTTGCTTCATATACTATAGCTGATTGGAAAACTTATTTGAAATGGGATTTGGTCAACACATACGCCGCTTATTTAAATAATGCAATAGAAAAGCAAAATTTTGCTTTTTATGCAACAATTATGAATGGTGTCAAGGAACAAAAACCCCGTTGGAAAAGAATTGTGGAGCAAACAGACGGGTCTTTAGGGGAATTAGTAGGTCAAGTATATGTCGCTGATTATTTACCAAAAGGATCCAAGGAAAAATTATTAGAAATAGGGAATAACATTCGAGATGTTTATGCAGAGCACATCAAGAAGTTGGATTGGATGAGTGCTGCAACTAAGGAAAAAGCATTGCAAAAGCTGAGTAAGATTGTTATGAAGGTTGGGTATCCAGATAAATGGAAGGATATGAGCAAAGTAACTATTACTCGAAGTTCATATTGCTCTAATGTCATGGCTACAAATAAGTGGAGTTATAATTACATGGTGCATAAATTTGGAAAACCCGTTGATAGAAAGGAATGGGACATGTTTCCACAAACCTATAATGCTTATTATAATCCAAGTAATAATGAAATTGTAGTTCCAGCTTGTAATATTTTAGTCCCTGGCTTTGAAGGCCGAATGCCCGATGATGCTTTGTTATATGGTATAATTGGTGGATCAACATTTGGACATGAAATTACACATGGATTTGATGATCAAGGTAGTCAATATGATGATAAAGGAAATCTAAGAAATTGGTGGACGCCCCTGGATTTAGAAAAATTTAAGCAAAAAACTAAACTGATCGTGTCACAGTTCAATAAATTCGAACCATTAAAAGGTAAATTTGTAAACGGTGACGCAACTCAAGGGGAGAATATCGCTGATTTAGGTGGCGTAGTAATGGGATTTGAGGCCTTTAAGAAATCTGCTCAATATAAAAATAAGGAGAAAATAAGTGGATTGACTCCTGAGCAGCGGTATTTTTTATCGTATGGTTATGCCTGGATGATTCATGCAAAGGATGAGTATTTAGCGCGACAAATTATGACCGATGTTCATTCGCCGGCTCAATTTAGAGTTAACGGCCCTTTAATGAATATCCCTGAATTTTATAAAGCTTTTAACATTAAGCCAGGCGATAAGATGTATCAGCCCGATAGTTTGAGAGTAGTAATTTGGTAATTGCCATTAAATAAAAAAACCTATCAATTGGATAGGTTTTTTTATTACATCTTTTTGGCGGTTGCTGCCATATAACGTTCGGTTACTTTTTTCCAATTGATAACATTAAAGAATGCTTCAATGTATTTTTTTCGTTTATACTGATACTGTAAATAGTAGGCATGCTCCCATACATCTAAATTTAATAAAGGTGTTCCAGAAATGATTTGCTTTGGCATTAATGGATTATCTTGATTTGGCGTACTTGTTACCAGCAGTTTTCCAGTTTTATCAAGGACTAACCAAGCCCATCCAGAACCAAACTGATTTTCTGCCGCATCCATAAATTGATTTTTAAAAACATCAAAAGAACCAAAATCTCTAGTAATAAGTTCTGAAATAGTATCTTTAGGTTGACCTCCTGCTTTTGAAGCCATTCCTCCCCAAAACAAACTATGGTTATAATACCCACCTGCGTTGTTACGCAAATCATTGCTGGCGTTCATGTCAACGTTTTTTAGAATGTCCTCTATAGCTAAATCTGTTAGTGTTGGATCGCTTGTTACTAATTTATTTAGATTGTTTGTATATGTTAAGTAGTGTTTCGAATAATGGACTTCCATAGTAAGTATGTCTATACTTGGCTCTAAAGAATTGTACTCATAGGGTAGTTGTGTCAAGGAGAATGGTCCGTCATCTGCTGTAACATCGTCGGGTTGACCAATTGTTATTTTTTCTTCAGAAGATGGCAGTGGAACTTCGACTACTTCTTCTAATTTTTTTCGTTTACAAGCAGGAATAATTAGAATACAACTGATACAAAGTACAATCGAAAAAAACTTTTTCATAAATTTTATTTTTCTTCTTTGATAATAGCATCAATAGTCTCGATATAAAGCTCTTTTGCTTGGTCCACACTTAAATGGCTTATTTGCATCCAAGCATTTGTTTTAAAAGCATTTCTCAAATCAAAGTTAGGCGAATTAATGTAATCTATGGTGCCAAAAGTAGCCTGTTTGTAATAGGCATATAATCGTAGTTGCACGTCTTGGGGTAGGGAAGACTGTGTCATTTTAGAAGCAATATCAACTGCTTTTTGAAATCGAATATTTAATTCTTTTTCAGGCATCTATACATGCGTAATTATGGTGTAATTTCCAATTGCTTTTTGTTGTAATACAACATCTATTTTAGTGCCAATAGGTAAAAATAAATCGACACGAGAACCAAATTTAATGAATCCAGCGTCATCACCTTGAGTAACTTCTTGTCCTTCTTTCGCATAATTCACGATTCGACGAGCTAATGCCCCAGCAATTTGACGATATAAAATTTCACCAAATTCTTGAGTTTCTATTACCACGGTAGTTCTTTCGTTTTCAGTACTAGCTTTGGGATGCCATGCAACTAAATATTTCC
>Ga0114964_10001646_pt1 | contig 16212 bp, 15 predicted proteins | sample C_131016_MF_Meta_FD_92638 | JGI IMG/M metagenome (GOLD analysis project Ga0114964, IMG submission 92638) | Freshwater microbial communities from Lake Croche, Canada to study carbon cycling - C_131016_MF_MetaG | ecosystem: Environmental > Aquatic > Freshwater > Lake | place: Lake Croche, Canada... | reverse complement strand
TAATGAATTTTTACCATATATGGAAGCATTATCAACAATAGTTCCTGTAGTATTTATTAGTCTAATTATATTTGTTGCTGGATCAAAACTTAATATAGTACCAAAAAAATCTGGATTGTTAATGTCTCCTTGATAAACTATTTCATCATTGACATATACACCAAAACCTGGAGCTACAATTAAATCTGTAGTAGTTTTGTAAATTGCACCGTTGGCTGGTAATGGTGTATTTTCTTCAGTAGTTGGATTTATAACAATACCCAATTGGTGATAGATGATATCGGTTGGAATGATTCCACCTTCATCACCATTAAATTCAACAGAAAACATAATGTTCGATACCCCCAATTCGGAAACTGGATCAATACCGTGGCCACCTACAGGCGAACTTGGAGATATTGCTACGGCACCTGAACCTAAACTTGAAGTAATAGAAACATCAGCATAAGTATAATTTGTGCCTGTATTTAAAACGGTAACATCAGTTATAACCCCATCTGTTACATTACCTTCTGTAATTGATGCAGTAGCACCAGTACCATCACCTGTAATGGTAACTGTGATAGTAGCATTAGCTAAATCATATCCACTTCCTCCATTCATAATATTGATAACGTCAATATTGCCTGCGCCAGCTGAAGTTAGTTTGGGACTAGGTGTATTGCCACCAATTGGTACTGGAAGCCAATCTGCATTCATAAAGGTAATTTTTGTTCCTGTATCTACAGTATACAAATATTTCCACTTATAACCATCAGCAGCTTTATAAATGTTATTGGTACCATAAGAACCTGGTTCGAAATATGGTTCTACGGTTGATGGTTGTCCATTGCTATTCCAAAGACATTTGAAAACTTGGTCGTATTGATTTCTGATGTAAAAGTTATATAACCTATTACCATTACCATCAACCTCAAACATATCTACATCATCTTGGTAGTAATCATATGTTACATCAGTTGTCCAATCGCCTCTAGGCACAACGGGTGATAAGTTTCCTGAAGTGATATTTTTTGCCACAAACATGTTCTTAAATACTTGTTTGATGTATCTTTGGTCTTGTTGTGGTTGTGGGGGATCATTGTCATCTTGCCAAGGATCCACTTTAGATAAGAAACAATATAAAGAAGATAGTGGAGCTGCAAAATCTGGTGGTACATAAACCACAGGTGAAAAATACACCTGTTCAACCGATGAGACTTTGGAGTTATAAGTGAGTATGTTTTTTGTTGCCATGATGTCTATTTATCTATATTGATCCAAAAATAGTATTGCCATAAAGTGTTATATTTGTTGCATAAGCTGTCAAGGAGCTAGTTAACCAAGTGCTGTCTTTAAGTGTTACAGTATTTGATAATGAATTCGAACTTGCTATCTCTGATGTAATCATAACATCATCTTCAGATGTAAAAGTTATGGTTGTTCCTGGTAATATTGTATCTAATATGGTAACACTATCCATATTATAAAATTCAACAACATTATAATAACCAGTTCCACCACCAGCTTCCATTATTAGGTGTGAATTGGTATCATTTGTATAGTATGATAAGTGGTGGCCTGTATTGTAATAAGTATTTCCTGTTGATGTAAAACTTCCATTTGATTTTAATACATATCTACCCAACAGTTGCATACCAGATGGATGCAATAAATTCAATAATATATCCTTGTACTTTGATATTTCTTTTTCAACGGTGATTTGATATGTATAATTATTATACACAGAACTTTGGAGTACACTAAAAGAACTAGGTTGTCCTTGTTTATTTAAATACTGACCTTCGCTTATAACAAGACCATTTAAAAAAGCTGCATTAGCAATTGCACGGCCATCACCATAAGTTCTAATGCCATTAGTATTATAATTTTCATTATAAGCAATATTAGCCATAACGAAATGAACATTTTTATTGTTTATCTTTAATGGTTTTGTTGGATCTGGATTAGTGTTGTATTCAAACACCCTTAAATTATAAAGACTTTGTGCTGGATCACCATTCGGCAATAACAATACAGCGTTATTCACCGTGGCTCTATAAGTTGATGAATTGACATCAACACCTTGGAAAATAATATCACCTAATCTTGGATATTGACTAATACTTACATTAGAAACAATAATATCTTGTATTTTCAAAGATACATTTGGTTTAGATACATAGTCTTCACCATTATCCAATATTGAAATTGTACTAACAGCACCAGTTTTATCTGTATCAAAAGAAAAGGTTGCACCTGCACCTAGAATATTTGGAACATATAAACTCGCACCATATGCATCTACATTAGCAGAATCAACTGATACAGTAGGTAATGATAGTGTCCTATATCCCATACCACCTAATGGAAATTGATTGGTTGCTGTATATGTAACCGAAGTTATTGTTCCATTAGAATCAACATTACTTACTTCAGCCTGAGCTCCATAACCAGAACCACCGGCAAAAATAATTGTATCATTGAGTTCATAACCTTGGCCACCAGAATTAATTTGTATTGGTGCTAAAATTCCAATGTTGGCCAAGTCATCAGAATTACCAACATCATCTTTGTACAATGATGAGGCAGTTATAACTGGTAGTTTTTTAATTCCACCACCACCATTTGTTAATAATACGGAAGAAATTGGAAAAACTGGATATTTTGCAAATGTAAATGCATCAGACAGTTTGGTGTTTACATTTGATATGACCACATTTGCAAAAAAGAAATTGATATTACTTAACGGTGTAAATTGTTTAAGAGCAATCGAATCTGTGGGAACAAATGTCACATTGGCTGATGTTTGGGGATCCGGATTTAATGAACCAACTTGAGCTGCAGCACCTAGAGCATTTGTTATATTGATGGAAGAATATACATTTCCATTAACATTTGCAGAATAACCATAACCACCTGCAATTACACCAATATTTAAAATAGAACCTGCAGATGTAGTTCCAACTTCAGCAATAGCACCATGGCCATTAGAGGTTTCTAATCCACCATATACTATAACTGGATCACCTGGTTGATAGAATAGACCACGATTTTTTGCATCAACTTTGATAGAACTAATCTGTCCAACTAATTTGGCTCTTAGTATTGTGGATCCTGATGTACCTTTTGGAACTTCTTTGTTGTTTTTGAAGTATACATCTTGATTTTTATTGTTTACAACTCGTATATACTCTCCAGATTGAAACAACCTTTCGATATTGGAAATAAATACTTCTGTTTTATTACCAGCAACAGCTGAGTTCTCTACAACGGCAATTGATTTTGTTGTCTCACCAAAAACCCTGTAGTTATTGATGCTTAAGAAATTCTTATTCAATGTCAGTAACTTTAAACTCTTAGTGACATACCAAAGACCTGAAGAAGCTCTGAAGACCGAATCTTTGGTATAAAACAAATCGAAATCAGAATCGTACAGTACTCTGAACAAAAACTGATAGGAAGCTGGTGTGCCTTTAGATTTATATAATTGCTTAGCTATCTTGACGGCTTTATCTTTGTCGATTAAAGCGTCTTGTGGAAAATACTGTAAGAAATCATTGATAAAATAATCAATAAATTGATTAGTCGTATTATCAATATCTTTATAATTTAATAAATTGTTTGAGATATCTAAAACTTAGGCAAGTGTGTCCATCCACTCATAATAAGCCTGTAAAAAAGATACAAACTTATTATAATCTGGATTTTCCCGTATAAAAGCGGGAAGTTGTGATGGTACTAATAGAGAAGTTTTTTGGCCGTTAGTTATCATGACGTTTTAGTTTTTACATTTACGATGATGGCATTTGGATCGAAAGCGTCAATTGATAAAATTCTATTGTATGTTGATGACACGATAGATGTTGATGGCGTGGCCGTTATAGTATATTGTCCTAAATCATTGTCTACTTGATATGGATTGAAGTTATTCAAATTGATAATACCATTGGCATAATCAATAGTTCCAATGTTTGGATCCAATATTACTTTACCATTTACACCATCAATATAGTATAGCCTTAGTGTGCCGTAACGACCTTTTAGATTAACCACAAGAGATGCTAACTTACCTTGTGTATCGTTTGCTCCGTTTGTTACAGTTGCATAAGCTGTTGTATAATTATTTCCTGAATTTGTTACTGTAACACTTATGATTGAACCCAAACTATTGAGTGTTGCTTCTGCTGTTGCACCAGTACCATCACCATAAATGGTAACTGTTGGTGCTGTACTATATCCATAACCCGGATTTACAATGCCTATCGTATCCACACCGTATGTTGTTACTGGAACTTCTTCTATGTAAACACCATCGGTAATCTGATTGGCATTTGGATATTGTACGGCAGGAGAACTACTGATTCCACTCAAAAAAGAACCTTTTTGAATTGGTACATTGTAATATAGTTTATAAGTCGATGCATCAACAAGATTAGGATAGAATTTCTTTTGTAATTGTAGATTCAATTCACAAGCAATGATTGATTTGTTGGCTGTTTGAATTAAATTAATTAATTCTGAAGAAGAAAATGTTGAATTGAAAGTATTCAAATTTGTATCGGAGAAATTAGTAACTGTAGTTTTTACCAAATTTGCGATATCATTTGAAGTCAATGTTGTTTTCTTTGGATCATACAATACAGTTATAGTAGGCTGAATGAATGTATAATCTGGATCAACAAGTGTTGGTTGAACTGTCATTACCGATATAGGCTTGATGACACTTTGTACCAATCTCTGTTTCTGTGTATCAGTTAAAGAATATCCACCAGTTGGCTTCAAAGCAATAAAGACTTGACCGTATACTGGAGGTATATTTTGTTCTCCGCCCCAAACATTAACTGCATCAAATGATATGCCTAATTTGTTTTGTTGTATCAGAGTAATGTAATCTTCTTTGGTGACAGCACGGTTTTGTGCTGAGAACGCTTTTGGAGCCTGATACTTAATAGAATTTATAGATTCTTTAGCAGAACCTTTTGAAGCTTCAACGATAGGAGTAACAGAATAACTTCCCATATTGGCAATAGTATCCATCAACACAAAGTTGTTCGCACCGGCTGCTGAGGTGCCTTGTGTTGAAACATAAGATACAACAATCACATTATTATCGGATAATTTTTTACCTAAAATGCCATCACCAAACACCAATTGATAATTGCCAGTCAATCCTTCTTGTAAGAAGTATACTTGTGACTTAGAATTGAGTGTGAGATAGTCTTCAGAAGACTTATAAATCTCAAAAGATGAATTAGAAACTGATTCTTGTACAACAACCTGAATAGAACTTGTATCGATATTTTGATCGGGTATTTCAAACAAATATTTTGGATTTAGCGTAGAATCTACCGTAAAACGATATGTATTTGGTATTCCTTGTTTCAATTCAAGGTTATCAATTATTCCAGTACCACCACTTACTGATACTGTATTTGTGTCTATTGTAACAAAATTATAATTCACACCATCGATGGCTTCAGATAAGAAGTTGGTGAATTTTGGTATTGTTAGTGTTGGAGTTGTTACTGAATTACCAGTAAATTTGATGTATGCAGATGGTGCAATTGATGATTTTGGTGTATAATTTAATGCTTTGGCTTGAGAAACAACAGAACTTCTTTGCAATGCTGTGTCCAAGAACATCTCATTGGCCACCATATTCAAGTAGTAGGCATTATATTGTGTGTTGTAAGCCAACAGATCTAATAGTACAGACAAGGATGAACCATCAAAGTTATAATCTTTAAATGTATCTTGTGTTTGAAGATAGGCAATAAAGTTATTTTTGATATTACCAAAGTCTAAGTCGGTAAGTTGAACGTTTGTATTGGACGATGCCATTATCTTGACCTTTCAAGAAGTAGGTTTACTGTTGTTGGCAAAGTATTATTTCCTATAAAAAACCTTAGTGTGATAGAATAACCATTCTCACTCAATTTTGGTACTACCAAAACTTCTTCAATATTTACTCTAGGTTCATAATTTCTAATCACATTTACTATCTCATCTTTAATCAGTCCGGAGCTCAATACGCCTATTGGTTCAAATAATAATTTATCAATATTTGACCCTAAAGTTGGTTGGAATGGTCTTTCATAAAAATTAGTCAGCAATAGATTACGAACTGAAGCAATAACTGCTTGTTCATTGTATCTTAGAGCTATATCATTTGAAACCGGTAGTCGATTAAATGTCAAGTCTATATCTGAGTATATTTTATTAAGTGTTGCCATTTTCTATTTATAGAGCCTAGGAGTAAATTCGCTTTTTGGACTTTTGGTTACCGTCCGGAGATTTCTAGGGGCCGGCAAGGATTTCGAAATTTTCGGATTTTAGTTGATTCTCGATTTTGTCTTGTCTGTGCCAATAAGTGTGTTTACCAAGAATTTTTCAGATTCACCCATATTTACCAATTGCTTTGTGGTGTTGTATTTGTCAATTAAACCTTTTAACTTCAAATAAAATGTTTTGTCTGCGGTTTCTCGTTCCATCATTAAAGTTACAGTATTTGTAAAGGTATTAGCAATTGTTGATGCCGCAGAAAAAGTCAAATTGGAACTCCAACTACCACTAATTTCATCAGGAACAAAAGTTAGACTTTTTAAGAGTGTTTGTGTGCCAGAATACATAGTACTGGCTAAAAGGTTAATCTGATTTGCTTCCAATATACTTGTAAAACAACCTAACATTACAGAGTTATTTGCAATGCCATCAGTTTGATTAACAATATAAGTGGCTGATTTGGCTGCTTGGGTCGCTGTTGTAAAATATGGTAAATTAGTACCATCTATATGTTCAGTTGCATCATTAGCTTGTAACCTTACACTAGAAAGTCGGTCCGTGTGATATAAAAATGTTTTGGTGTTTTGGTCTGTATAATATTCATTTCCATAAGACAAAAACTGAGAACTGTAAAAAATATTATTAAATAGTTCTTGTATATTAGTATCTGTATTTGTAATTGGCCAATGTGACAGAATGACATTGGCTGTGTTGCTCATGAAATGAATACTGTTGGAAACTGGATTTTTATAATATCCACCAACATCATCATTGGCAATATCTTGAGCTTGCCATGATGTAATAACTGGTGGTACAGTATTTAAATGTGCCTGTGTGTTTGCGGAGAAAGTAACAACTTTTTTATTAGGATCAGAATAGTTGAATCCTAGCGTAGAGTAAACTCCTGTTGCATTATTTACAAGTGCCATATTATCCTCAATTAAAACATTCGGGCAAGTGGTGGTGATGTTGGACCCATTGGCGCAATATGTATGTGGCCGTCAAAAATAGTTGTGTTAATAACATCGGTCATCAAAACTGCATCCATAATACCAAAAGTACCAGTTGGTGCTAAAACAGCAGTTGCTGAATTGATTGGACCAACCGTGAAAATAGAACCAGGAACTGCAATTGGTAATGCTGGTGTCGGTATACCCAAAGATAAACCACCCAATGCGGAAGTGAATCCATTCTTACCTGCCGATACACCACCTAATGGACCTGTACTGAGTCTTGAATCAGCATTGATAATATCGGCTGTAATAATACCACCAACATGTAAATCTCCTGTAAGATTTAAATTGGTACCCGTGTTCAATCTTAATGCTCCACCTAAGGTAGGATCGGAATGTAATGTTATATCAGAATCAGACATAACTTTGAATCCTTTTGATCCATGAACTCTGGCTGTCATATTACCACCAACTTCTAAATTAAAGTCGGAACCTACTTTCAAATTCAATTCTTTAAGTACATTGATATTGGCATTGCCACGAATTTCAATATTACACATACCTTCAATTAATACATTTTTGTTTTTAATAGTGATTTCATATCCATCACCATAAACTTTATGCACCTCATCACCATTAGGATGCATCTCAATAAATGTACCTGAACGGTGTTGTAGACGAACTCTTTCACGATGAGGTGTATCGTCCATTTCAAATGTATGACCAGATTCGGTTACGGTTGCATTATTATATGGATAAATTGGTTTATTATCTTCATTGGCCGCAGATTCTGGTTCTGACCACGAGCCATCATCTGGTTTCTCTAATGTTGTCATGGTGAAGTTTTCTTACTTTCGTTACTTTGACTGTTTTGTGCAGCTACTGTGTTGGCTGATGGAATACTCTTTGTTATTGTGGCGATTGAACCGGTTACTTTTGATAGATTATTTTGAGTAATTGGTTCAGAAATAGCTTGTATTGCTGATGAAACACCAGTAGAATTTGATTTAGAACCTTTATTTAATGTTGAATTGATGCCAGCTGCACTAGCTTGTGTGTAAGCAACAGTTGCAAAAACTGTCTGAGTGGCACTATTTACTTCTTTCAAAACATCTTTTGTAGCGGCAATAACGTCAGTAAAAGGATTTGGAATTTGTTGAAAAGCATCAAGCAATACATTTTTAATTGAATTCAAAAGTTTCAATAAACATCCTGCCAATACAGCAGCCAACCTAGCTGGTAAACTTTGAATCCAAGCAATAACAGCTTTTGCCCATGTAACATAACCCAAAACTTTTTGACTAAACTCTTTGATAGGTATTAAATATTCAACATTAAAACTGCGTATTTCCTCAGCCAATCCTTTTAACCATGTGGCTAATCCAGATAATGAACCTGATGGATCCAAACTACCTAATTCTTTAAGTACTGCACGAATGGCTTTTTGTATTGTAGAATAACCCGCCAATATAAATTCTTTAAGTGCTGTATTCTTCTTTAATTCGTTGGCAAAATCACAAACATGTGACAAGCTTTTGTTTGTTTTGGAGATAATTGTACCATTAACAATACCTTGACTAATAGAAGGCATCGTTGTAAAGGACTTTAAAACATCGACAACTGGTCTTGGTGGGTTATTTTCAATTATTTTATCTGGATCAATTGGATTTTTAACTACTTCAGCTGTGTTAACTTTCTCAATGGCCGCATTTTTCGATTCTTTTATTTGATTTAATTGTTGCGTGGCATCAAGTTTTTGTTCTGTTAATCTAACCAAATCTTCTTTTAAATTTGCAAGGTCGCTTACAGTAAGCGGATTAACAGTTTGGCCTTCTGCATTTACTTGTTCAATAAACTTTTCTTTATCAGCAATAGCATTTTTAACAGCTTGTAAATTAAATGAAATTTTATCAAGTCTTTGGTTAACTATTTCTTCAGGTGAAGATATTATTGGATTAAGTTCCATTATTGATTCCTTATTCCGGGTAAAACACCCATCATGATGGGAAACTGACCGCCTTCAGAGTCCATAAAAAAGCCAACTACCCACTCGCCAAGAGATGGGGACGAAAAAGTTTTAGAATTATTTAGTGCATACATTGGATGTGCCCACGGCAAATCTTCAGTTGGTATTTTGCCTTGGTCATACCATCCAAATATACGAACTTGACATCGGCCTAATCCCAAAGGATCAACTCTGTTTTCAATTTCACCAACCCACCAGATAAAACCATTTAATCCAGCAAAATTATTAACAACTTTCGACATTATATAATACCCTTAACTGTATTTTTCCATATAGATGATTCGTTATCTGGTGATGAATATGGACGAGTAACACTCTCCTTACATATTTCTAAAACCATTTTATATTCATTCATTACTATCATATGCCTAACACCAGTCACCAAATAGTTACCAGAATAATATGGATCTCTAGCCTTCTTGGTTTTATCAGGTTGAAAAGACAACAAATCAAAACTGATATTGGTACCAACTGTAACTCCTGGATCTCCAGGCAACGATATCTTTAACCTTGTATATGTAGACAACGCCAATTGAGCTGTTCTGAAAGGCACATAAGTCTCTGCATAGATGTCATTGGCCACGGCAGTATCACCTTGTTCTTTTACATAATTTAATTGTTTTTGGCCAAAATTAGAAAATATCAATTTAAAAACAGATTGCGGTGTATCATTTAATTTTTTATCAAACCTATTTTTGAAGTTGTTTGATATGTTGTACTGATTCAATTTTTTAGCACCTAAGTTATTATTATAAAGTGCATAATCAAAATCTGTAATCTTTTTTCTGCGAGATAAAATATCAACAGAAAGCAATCTATTGGCAAATATGCCAGAGTTGACAGAGCCTAAAGCATCATAAGAGTCCATGATTTCATATGTGGTAACATTGTAAGCATCATGAACAATATCATTAGAACTCATATTTTTAGGATTATATGTGTATCTATTATAAATTGGATTTTTTTTAGTGTCCAATAATGTTTGCAATGATTTAAAATTAAAACCATACTTGTTTTCATACAACAACATGTCAGCTCCAGGTTTACTTTCTGAAGGTCTGGCATATGTAGACATCCAATTGATGGCATCAAATGGTTTGATGTTTGGTATTACAAATTGATATTGGCCGTAAGTTGTTTCAAAGTTTTTAACATTCAATTTGTTATCAGGTACACCTAAATCGGTCTTTAGAATATCAATAATATTATCAGTAATGATTTTGTTTGGATAAGCTCTGCATACTTTTGTTTGTTCATTCAGTATTGTTTCTTCTGAAGTAAAATACAAACAGTAAGATTCGGTGTTCATATTGTTTACAACTTCACGCTTAGCCACTTTATATACTCTAAATATCTTATCTATTGAAAAGTTATCATTAGATGTTTTAGAAAATTTCATTCTCAAAAATTCATTACCTGTGAGCTCCATCAATTCAATGTAACCCATTGCATCAGTCATCATTAAATAACCTGAAGTAACATTATTAAACAGGTCCTCATTATATGATAATTCTATAAGGCCAATTTTCATGTCCAAAGTAAATGTTGCTGACAACAATGTCAACGTTTCTAGAGCATAGTCTTTGGAATAACGTAAGCCTTGAGGCACAGGAGTACTAGACACTTCAAGTTCCCATCAATGATTTAAATTGTGATTCTAACTGTGACACATGAATTGAATCAATAATGTAAATTGATCTCTTCTCTTCATTTTTTTCTAATTCATAATCATAGATACTTACAGCATGACCTGTTACTGTTTGAGACACGGTTGCACCACTCGGAAGAATTTTAGTAGTCAATCCTGTGGCCAAAGTATTATAAGTATCCTCATCAATTAAAATAGTTATTGTGTTTGTTTGTAATGTACTACCATCAACTGTCGATATAGTTTTTCTATATTCTTGAATGGTTCCAGTTGTATAGGCAATAACACTTGATATATTGGCTGCAGCAGCTGCGGCCGAATATTTGTCTTTCATATATGAATCAAATTGGCCAGAAGAAAGTGGCCAATCCCAACTTGGATTCATAATATTGTTGGCATACAGTACCAACCAATACCTATATGCATCACCATAATATTTGGCTGCCACGATTTCTGGTGTGTCACCTTCTTGTAAGTCGTATGAGTAAAATAAATTTGGATTATTCAATAAATCTTGTTTTATACTAACTCTGCTTAACAAGTTGGTTAATATAATTCCGTTTCCGTTGTTATCGGATGTTATAATTTTTGGTATAGAATTGAAGTATTGCATTATCTTAAAGTTCCTTTACCAATTCTATCTTTATCAACAATTTCCATTTCTTTGAACTGTAATGAAAGTGTTGTTTGTACAGGTGCACCATCTTCAAAAGAGGCCCATCCATTTGGTGCATAATTAACCTCAATGTTCGTTAAGGCACAATCACCATATTTTGGTAAATATTTGTTTTCACTACCTTTAACATTAAAACTAATATTGAAAACAGAAGGAGCTTCCAAAAACATACTGTTTGAAGAAGTGTCTCTACCTTTTTGTAATGCTGGTGAGAAATGATATTTGAACATCTTAATGATTCTATCTATTTCTTTTGATTCATCTCTTGATTTTGGTGTAAAAGTAAAAGATAAACCAAAATCTCTTAAAGAAATTTGATTGAACATCAATTGAACTTGAGGATTAACTGAGTAACCCTGTGCATTTAAGAGTAATGTGCCTAATTTACCAGCATCGACACCAATAGCACCACCAAAGGCTTTAGCATATTTATTATCTGTTATAATTTTTGTGACAGCTGGATCAGAACTGAGCAAACTTGCTAATCCACCAACACCTTTATCTTTAAAGGCAGCAACTGCTGATCCAGCAAGTTGGTCAATATTTCTAATAGTTGATCCTAAATCACCCAATTCAAATTCATTCCAAGAAGCACTATACTGTGCATTTAGTGTATCTGGCATGTATAATGAAATAACACCTCTTGGTGAAAACCTTTTTGGAGTTATAGACACACCATCTTTTAGGCTTTCGGCTATATTATTTCCAAGTTGTGCAATTTTTGGAAATTCTTCACTGGTAAATTTACCTAAGTTTTCTTGTAATGCACCAGTTATGTTTCCAACGACATTAACTCTCTGTTGTGCTACAACACCAACTGTGCTTGTGTAACTAGCCGGCACAATTTCTTTGACTGAGAATGTCACATAATGTGATTTAGTCGGATCAGTCGCCAAATCAGCTGGATATTTAAGTGTTTGAACATCATTATTTTGGAACAAAGCTGCAAGTGGTCCTTTTATACCTTGACCTATTTGTCCAGGTATCGACACTCCACCAATTGATGTTGGTATTGAAATAATGGCCATTAATTTCTTCTATAAAAACTGATATACATATATTTATGGCATATTCAGGACGATTTACACCTAATAATCCTCAAAAGTATATTGGGGACTACCGAAACATCATTTATCGCTCATCATGGGAAGCGAGAGTGATGGATTGGCTCGACCGTAATGACTCTGTGGTATCTTGGGCTTCAGAAGAATTGATTGTACCTTACATGTCACCAGTTGACAATAGATGGCACCGATATTTTCCAGATTTTCTGGTCAAAATCAAAAGCAAAGACGGTAAACAGAGAACTTTGATGCTTGAGGTGAAGCCAAAGTATCAAACACAACCACCAAAACCACAGAAAAGAGTAACAAAAAAGTTCATCAATGAAGTTGCCACATGGGGTGTCAATGAAGCCAAATGGAAGGCTGCTAATGAATTCTGTATAGACCGTGGTTGGGAATTCAGAGTGATTACTGAAGACCATCTTGGTCTCTAACTAAATACTCTAATGGAATCAATCTTAACCACACTTACCGAACAACATTCCGCATCTAATTTGCAGAGATTATCTCGTCAGTCTATGTCTTGGTTCACCAAGAAGATTACTGAGTTGAAAAATCCAGTCAGTATGGTCAAGGGTATTGCTAGAGAGAAATCTAGATATGTGAGAAGTTTCATTAAAGGCCGATTGTATTTCTTTTTGTATGATCCAAAGATGAAAAATGAATTACCATACTATGATAGATTTCCTTTGGTTTTGATATTGGAAAAGTATGATGATGGTTTCCTTGGATTAAACCTACATTACTTACCAGTTAAGTATAGGATTTTATTCCTTAGGAAATTGATGCAGTTTGCAATCCTGGACGATCAGGATGAAATCAAGCGTATGAGAGTCACATACGACATATTAAATGCGTCCAAGAGATTCCGAGAGTTCAAGCCGTGTATTAAAAAGTACTTGTTCCCTCACATTAAGTCTAGAATTCTGGCGGTTCAACCTGATGAGTGGGAAACAGCCATGTATTTACCGGTTCACCAGTTCAAAGGTGAAAAACCACAGCAGATATGGAAAGAATCCATGGAAGAAGTTAGGAATTCATAAAAATGTCAGGTTCAATAACAGATTTTGCATCCAGTTTTAAAACGGACATAGCTCGACCAAGTCGATTTGATGTTTTAATTCCTGTTCCGCTCACACTTTATCCATTTAGAAACACATCCAGAAATTTAACTTTCAGGTGTGAAACTGCTCAATTACCAAGCAGAACATTGGCCACGGCTGAACAAAGGTTTGGTGCCAATCCAACAGAAAAGTTTCCATATCACTCACAATACAATGAGGCCGAATTAACTTTTATCGTGTCGGATGATATGTCTGAAAAATTATTCTTTGATTATTGGTTAGAATATATCAATCCATCATACAAATTCAATTTTAGATATAAAAATGATTATGCCACATCTATTACTATCAATCAGTATGATGTAACAAATTCAAAATCATATTCTATCAACTTGATTGATGCTTATCCTATTTCAGTTAATCAATTAGATTTAGATTGGTCTTCAACTGAACACCACAAATTAGCCGTATCATTTGCTTATACATACTGGCAGAACAATTCAATACAGGCTCTTGGTACGAGTTTGGTACAATCTGTATTGTCCGATATTACTGATAGTTTTAATGGATTGGGACCAGATGGATTCTCCACAAATATACCAATGGATAATCCTTTGATTGCTACAGAAACAATAAATGCCTTAAATCGTGAAGAAGTTGATTCTATACAAATGGAAAGAAGTTTAAATTATGATGAATATGGCGAAGAAAGACTGTAAATTATTTTTTAATATGGAGTGAATATGGCTTTACCAAAAATTGATGCGCCAGTATATGAACTGGAATTACCGTTATCGAAAAAACAAATAAGATTTAGACCGTTTTTGGTCAAAGAACAACGTAATCTGATGATGGCTATGGAGTCTGATGATAAAGACACCATTGAAAAGAACATTCGACAAGTATTACATAATTGTATCTTAACTGAAAATGTTGATGTTGACAAGTTACCTATCTTAGATGTTGAGTACCTATTCTTACAACTACGAGCTCGTTCTGTTGGTGAGGTGGTAGAAAACAAATACCGTTGTGAAAACTTGGTTGAAGATAAAACATGTGGCCATTTGATGGAATCCAAATTGAATATATTGGATATCAAAGTAGAGATGCCAGAAAACCAAACCGATATAATTGTTTTGAGTCCCAAGTTAAGCATCAAAATGAATTATCCAGAGTTTTCTATTCTGTCTAATTCAACAGGATTATCATCAGCCACCGACTTGGCCTTTGAGATGATTATTAACTCTATAGAATACATTTTTGATGGTGAACAATACTATTATGCAAAAGAATCTTCTAAGGAAGAATTGACTGAGTTTGTTGAGTCATTGAACCAACAACAATTTGTTAAGATAGAGAATTTCTTTAATAACCTACCAAAACTCAACAAGACAATTGAGTTAGACTGTGGTAAATGTGGTTTCCATCATAAGTTAGAAGTGGAGGGTCTAGACAGTTTTTTCGGCTAACATTTCGTCATGATAATTTGAGGAATCACTATCAAACTAATTTTGCTTTGATGCAACATCACAAATACAGTTTGACAGAACTTGACAATATGATTCCTTGGGAGAGAGACATCTATGTGTCTATGCTTATACAATATATTGAACAAGAAAACGAAAAAATAAAGCAAAGACAAGCAAGTAGATGACAGAGAACCTACAAAACACAGCTGAACGATTTAGAAGTCGGATGGATCCTAGAATGATTGCATCCGACTTTACTAAAGACTCTCGTAATGCTACTCAGGAGATGGTTCAAACAAAAACTAAACCTGCTTCGGTTAAGCCTGTTGCACCTAAAAAACCCAAAGTAAACAAAGTGGGTAATGTTGAAACAGCATTCTTCACAAATCAATCTTCAGGTCAACAAAATAGTTTACGCAAAAAAGACTCTATTTCAGATGTGGCTGGTAAACTCTTTAACTTCATGAAGTATGCTGAAGATGAAAGAAAAATTCATTTTGAGTTATACAGAAATTTTGAACAAGAGCATCGTGATGAAGATAAAAAACGACACAATGAATTGATTGAAGCTTTAAAGAAACAAAGAGAAAAAAAACCAAAGCTTGAAGAGAAAAAGAAAGAAGAAGAAAAGAAACCAGAAGAAAAGAAAAAAGAAGAGCCTGCTAAAAAAGAACCTGGTAAAGAGCCAGCTAAAGAGCCAGTCAAAGAACCCGTTAAAGAGCCAGCTAAAACTCCACAGAAAACTGCTGAACCGGTTAAACCTGCAACTGAAGCAAAACCACCAGTAACAGCAAAACCCGTCGAACCTGTACCAACGCCTACTGTTACAGTACCTAAACCTTCTATACCATCAGGTGTATCAAAAGCTGTTAAGATAACTACAGGTGCAATTGCTGTTACTGGCGCATTAGCTGGCAAAGAAGCTTTGGCCGAAAACATTTCAAAATATGAAAGTAAAGCTGCTGGTGGTCATAATGCATATAAGAAAGGAACTGTTAATGACAAAATTATTGGTGCAGATAAACCAATAGATTTTAGTAAAATGAGT
>Ga0114964_10001645_pt1 | contig 16217 bp, 16 predicted proteins | sample C_131016_MF_Meta_FD_92638 | JGI IMG/M metagenome (GOLD analysis project Ga0114964, IMG submission 92638) | Freshwater microbial communities from Lake Croche, Canada to study carbon cycling - C_131016_MF_MetaG | ecosystem: Environmental > Aquatic > Freshwater > Lake | place: Lake Croche, Canada... | reverse complement strand
GGAAGGCTATTGCAGTCCGCTGGCGATGAACGATTATAATATTCATCTGGCAAAGCGCAGGATTGCCAGTCTTAAAAACTATCTTTGTGCTTTCTCCGACGGTGCCTTATGGAAATATGTGAAAGATGGGCAACTGCAATTACAAAATGCCCCATTTGGCGAAGAGCATGCAGCAGCAGGCATTAGCGATGATCGGCTTAACACCGGAAAATCAGTTTACGACCCAAGAGCAGCAGGAGAAAGACGCTTAGCGATAATAGATATCAGCAGCGGGAAGTAAAACAATACTATGAAAAATAATAAACCCAGATCATCCGGAAGAGGAAGCTCCACGCCGCCAAAGGGCAAGAGCAGCAGTCCGGCATCTTCCAAAAAGAAAGCCTACGACGGCAATTCATTCGACAAAAAGTCAAGAGCCGGAGCTAGGGAAGAGAAAAGTTTTAAGTCGGATAGACCTGCGGCAAAGGCAGCTTATAAAGGCAGCAAACCATTTGTAGCTAAAGAAGAGCGAAGTTTTAACAGCGCCAGCTCGCCTAAAAGAAATAATGCCTTTAAAGGCGATACCGGATACAGAACTTCCCAAGATAAAAACTACAAAGGCGAAACGAAGGATGCTTTTGAAGGTAAAAAGCGTTTTAGCCCAGGAGAAGACAAGCCATTTAGAAAGGAACGAGGCGCTAGTAATTCCGAAGGCTTTGAGTCGAAGCGTACTTATAAACCTAGAGAGGACAAGCCTTTTAGGAGTGATCGTCCTGTGGGAAAATCCGATAGTTCCGCTCCGAAAAGAGCATACAAGCCCAGAGAAGAGAAAGATTTTACTCCGAAGAAAGAGGAAGGATTTAGAAAAAGCGATAACCCTAAAGCGAAAGCAGCCGGTGCGAATAAGAGAAAAGATGCCGAGCAGGCTGCTTTCCAACCTAAAACCTATGTAGAGCCCAAGTTCATCAAAAAGAATGAACGTCGCGCCAGGGAAAATGAGGAAGAGGGCTTTAACGAGCTCAGCAAAATGCGTCTCAATCGTTATATCGCTCATTGCGGTGTGGTTTCCAGAAGAAAGGCAGATGAGATTATCAAAGAGGGAAGAATAAAGGTGAATGGAAAAGTGGTAAGCGAGCCGGGCACGCTTTGGAGCAAAGGCATGAGCGTGACGTTGGATGGTAAGAGGTTAGAACCACAAGAGCAGGTATATATTTTGATGAATAAATCGAAGAATGTCATTACCTCCACAGCTGATGAACATGATCGATTGACTGTGGTGGAAATATTGACCCCCGCTTTGGAGCGTATGGGTTTAGGTCATTTAAGAATTTTTCCGGTAGGAAGGCTGGATCGCAATACCACAGGGGTAATTTTATTGACTAATGATGGAGAATTGACTCAGGAGCTAACGCATCCATCCAGGGAAATTGAAAAAATCTATCAGGTACGATTGAATAAAGCGGTGACCTCTGAGCATATGGCGATGTTGGCAGATGGTATTGAATTGGAAGATGGCATGATCCATTGCGACCAAGTGGCTTATGTACATGAATTGACAAAAGATGAAGTGGGCGTGCAGATCCATAGTGGTAGAAATCGCATTGTTCGTAGGATGTTTGAACATCTTGGATATGAAGTAACAAAATTGGATCGTGTTTCCTTTTCCGGCTTGACTAAGAAAGATTTACCCAGGGGAAAATGGAGAATATTAAAGCCGGAAGAAGTAAGGCGATTGAAATATTTTAACAAGACAAAAACGGTTACCAAGGAAAAAAAATAGGTACTTATACGGGGTGCATAGTACCATGAATTGGGTATATGTTAAAGTGATTTCTTATGTTATCTTTGTTCAAGTGAACCTATTTTATTTTTCAACAAAAACCCAAAAACAATGAAAAAAGTACTTTTTCTTGCAGTAGTAGCTGCCGGTATGGCGGTTGGTCTTAGCTCTTGCAGCAGTAGCTGTGTAACTTGCACGTATGCTGGTTTAGCAAGCACTACATTTTGTAAAAAAGATTATACTGCAACTCAGTATGATGCAGTAGTTGCAGCAGCTACACTTGCAGGCTATACTTGCAAGTAATCCAACAGAAAACACGAAAGAAGCAACCTTACGAGGTTGCTTTTTTCTTTTGGTGCAGTGTATTACCTTTACTTTTAACTCGCTTATGAAAAAACATTTTCTTTTGCTCATTGGTCTGATCGCTATCATTGGCATGAGTGCCTGTAGTAAATGTTCCTCATGCGAGAAAACCGGTATGGAAACAGAAACGTTTTGTACCAAAGATTTTGGAGGGAAGACCACCTTGTATAATAGTGCAGTAAGTACTTATCAAAACTTAGGATACACCTGTAAATAAATCAGACAATGAAAAGAATACTACCTACAACCTTAGCAATTACTATTTGTATCTTGAGTCTTGCAGCTTGTAAAAACAAATGTAGCCAATGCACCCGCAGCGGATCAAGCACGATAAATATCTGCCAGCAGGACTATTCGTCGCGCTTTCAATACTATAACATTGTTCAACAAGCTGAGTTAGTGGGATACAGTTGCACGGAAGGAAATGACTCAGGCAGAAAAAATGCTGCACCGTCTAACCTATAGTGGGTTCCAGCCTTGCGCTTTTAAATGATGTATCTTACCTGCTTTTGATTCCAGTGTGCAGCCTTGAGAGGCTGGTACAATTTCTCCAATAATCTTAATGCCCACTTCCTCGGTAATATTTGCAGCATCCTCTTCAGTTAAGGTAAAGAGCAATTCATAGTCCTCACCACCATTCATCGCACAGGTAATAGGATCTAAATTGAATTTTAGCGCGAGGTGATACGTCTCTTGATCAATAGGTATCTCTGCTTCTTTGAGCAAGCAACCAACTCCGCTTTGCTTGCAGATGTGCATGATCTCGCTAGATAATCCATCAGACACATCAATCATTGCTGTGGGCACAATTTGCAGACGCTCTAATATCTCAACAATATCTTTTCTTGCTTCCGGTTTTAATTGACGGCCGACCACATATTCCTGACCTTCTAAATCCGGTTGAATCTGATTGTTTTCCAAGAAGATGCTCTTTTCTCTTTCCAACAATTGCAAACCCATGAATGCAGCACCTAAATCGCCGCTTACCGCAATCTTATCGCCTACTTTGGCTCCGCGTCGATATACAATTTTATCCTTCTTGGCTGTACCTATGGCGGTAACACTAATCACAAAACCTTTCAATGAGGTGGTGGTATCTCCACCAATTAAGTCCACGCCGTGCGCTTCACATGCTGCTTGCATACCGGCATATAAATCTTCCAAAGCTTCTACGGAAAACCGATTGGAGATGCCAATGGAAACCGTTACCTGCGTGGGGGTTCCGTTCATGGCATAGATATCGCTTAAATTCACCACTATGCTCTTATAACCCAAATGTTTTAATGGACAATACATCAAATCAAAGTGTACTCCTTCCAATAATAAATCGGTACTTATTAAGGTGCAAAATCCATCATGATCAATTACGCCGGCATCATCACCCACGCCGTAAACCGAAGAGCGATTACTGATACGAAATGTTTGGGTGAGATGATCAATTAATCCAAATTCCCCTAATTCAGAGATTTCAGTTCTGCCGGTATCTTGACTTTCCACATGTATAATTTAGATGCAAACTTAATGGATGCTAGTCAATATTGTGTCAAATCAATATAGAAGAGCAGCATACACTATGTACTTTGCTTGCTCTTTATTTGTATTGTTGGCATTATCCTTGAGAATCGAAAGCCTAGTATCTAAGAAGTTCAGGTATTAGCGCAATTTTTGAGCGAGTATCATTTTCTTTCGGATTTGAAATTTCTTTCCATTTAAATCTAAAAAGTCGGCGGCCAAAAGATAAGGCCCCACAGCAGCTAAAGCGCCTTGCTCATTAATTCCATCCCAGGTATATAAACCGCTGGTCGCGCCAATCTCATTATGCGCAATACGTTTGATTAGTTGCCCATTTAAATCCAATACTGTAAGATTCAAGAGAGTACCGGCAATAGCATTGTGATAGCGAATAAGTAAAATATCATCCCTGCCATCTTGATCCGGTGAAAATATTTCCGGCTCTATTTCTAAATCATTCATGGCGCTCATTCCAGGATTATATTGAGAATTTTGATAACCGGGAGTAGCATAAGCATTTGCGGAAGCAGCAGAATGCCAATTGGCAGAAGATTGAGTAATACCAGTCGGATCAAGTCTTTCCAAGCTCACTCCGTTCTCATCATTTAATAAAGCAAAATGCCAGCGATGATTATAATGCAATACATCCAACATCGTTCTCTTATTCACCAAGGCAACAATATCTTCCATATCATCAAAATTGGGGAGGCCCGGCACCTCTTGTAAGGTGCCGGTATCAGCCACCGGATAATGCGATAGAATAGAAGCTACCTGCTCAGTACAGGCAAGGTATTGACCCGGAAGACATTGAAGCAAGCTATCACCTAAATAGCTGGCTCCAAGTAGGGAAGAATCATCCGGCGAACGTTCTTCTATCTGCACTTCGTGAAGATCCAGAATTTTGTTACTGGTGTTCAGCACCTCTACAAAATCGCTGCTCCCTGAATATGGATTGAAAAGAATTTCATTCAGCACCAAATCGCCCGGGGCAGGCAAGGCCGGTTTGCCAAAAGGCATTCTTACAGGCTCTATTTCCCGGCCCGGGCAATCTTTCAATGCTTTTATATGTAGATAATAAATGCTATCAGCAAGCATGCTGAAAGGCAATTGTATGCGCCAATGTGTTCTTGCCTGATTGGCTTGTTGATAAGCTAATGGCCACATCGAGTTTGGACTGATATCAAAAGCAGCGTTGTTCAAAGCAGTTAACTGCACCGATTTATTCAATTCGAGCATCAAGGTATTGTCATTGAGGTAACTCAATCGTTTCGCTTTAAATGGTCTATCATCCACGAAGATGCCGCCTACACTATTCATCTTGCCGGGCGTAGCACCGGAGCTATCAGTACTTGCTTTCCAGTTGGCATCGGTGGAACATGGCGTATTGACATCAATTCTTTCTAGCGAACGCCCTTTGCTACTTTCCTTACCATACCAATCGCTTTGATATGCCACTCTATCAATGCTTTGTCCATGATTATCTATCAAGGTAAGTTCATCACCGCTATTGTTTAAGGAAGGGAAATGAGCCAAACCAAGTACTCTTCCATAGGCTGAAAAAAGTGCAGTATCTGCCATGTTGCAACAGATCAAATAACTTTTTGCCGGAAAGAGCATGGGCTGAAAAATGGCAGGAGTACCCGTTTGAGCAGCAGCGTCATATAGAGAAAATCCTTGCAATGCAATGGGTATATCACTTCTATTATACAACTCTATAAACTCTGTAGGAATGTCGCCGGAAGCATCCGGATTGCTCATGATTTCCGAAAACACCACATCAGCTAACGCAGGAATGTACAAATTGAGCACATCCAGCGTTCTTTCATTCCCATACCAATCTTTCATACCCGAAATAATCAATTCCGTTAAATGTCCATGAATGAGTGCTCGCGAAAACTGCACCCAAATTTTTTGCTTTTGTAGAGAATCAATACTCACTTGTGTAATGGATAAGCCTGTATCTGTAGAACTAAAGTGACTTAATACCTTTGCTTCATTGGTATCAATCAATTCGTCGAAGCTTATGCCTACCTTATCTTCTCCCAGCAATTCAAAGGATTGCACATTGGGTGGAGTGGTATCTCGAATAACATTTCCTGCATAGATATCATCAAAAGCATACATGGTGCTTCTTGAAACAGTGCTGTAGTCGCAACGCAAACCAAGAAAAGCACTGCTTCTGTAAGTATTATCGTACACTGCTCCAATCGCTGTAAAAAGTCTTCCACCTGTAGCATCTTGATACAGATCCCAGCGGCCATCACTATGCCTGATTATTTTGATGCGACAAGTATTATGAAAAGCATCACTCATGGCTGGTATAGCGCCTTTTAACAAGGCTACATTACTCGATCCATCCTGCCTGATGAACTGCAAACTATCGTTGGTGCCTGTTTCTCCCAACAATAAAAAGTAGCCATTTAATGGAGCTCTTAGATTAACATTATTACTGCAGAGATAAAATCTCACTTGGTTGACTGTGCTGGGATTAAAATCTAGATGTATGAGCACATCCCATTCTACTTCATCCATTGCAAGGGATGGCGTTGACATATAAATTTGAGAGGCTACCGTAGGACCATTGCTATGAAGCATTTCATCAGCAATAAAAAAGCTGCCGGTATCGCCCAGCCATTGAGGAGCGTGCAGTAATTCCCCATCACTGAACTTCTCATTGATTTGTGCAGATATCCGGCAGCACACGCATAATCCCAATAGTACCAACAACATCATTTTTCGCATGGCACAAAGAGAATACAAGAAGTGCACGAATAAAAGCTGCACTTTTTAAATGGTCATTCTCGTTATATAAGCGGTCAAAAACGTAACTTTGCTGGATGAAAGTTGCTGTTATCGGAGCTACCGGAATGGTAGGAAGTTTAATGTTAAAGGTGTTGGAAGAAAGAAATTTTCCGGTCAGCACACTATTACCTGTGGCCTCAGATGCTTCTGCCGGTAGGGAAGTTTTATTTAAAGGAGAACCTTGTATTTTACTAACCGCAGAAGAAGCTCTTGCTGCAATACCTGATTTGGCGTTGTTCTCCGCAGGTGCTGACATTTCTTTGGAATTAGCTCCACGCTTTGCTGAAATAGCTTGTACCGTCATTGATAATTCCTCTGCTTGGCGCATGCATCCGGATGTTAAATTAATTGTACCCGAAATTAACGGACATACACTCAGCAAGGAAGATAAAATTATTTCCAACCCTAATTGTTCTACCATTCAAATGGTGATGGTTTTAAATCCGCTGCATCAGAGATATGGCATCAAGCGAATTGTGGTTTCTACTTATCAATCGGTAAGTGGCACCGGCAAAGAGGCGGTGAATCAGTTAATGAATGAACGCTCCGCTGTAAGTGGCCATATGGCCTACAAATACCCCATAGATTTAAATGTATTGCCACAGATTGACGACTTTCTCGATAATGGTTATACGAAGGAAGAGATGAAGATGCTGAACGAAACGCGCAAAATAATGAACGACAATAACATTATGTTGACCGCCACAACAGTTCGAGTACCTGTAATTACCGGGCATTCAGAAGCGGTGAATATTGAATTTGAAAAGGACTTTGAGTTGAATGATATTAGACAAATCTTATCTTCTACCAAAGGCGTAGTAGTATTGGATGACCCTGCACGGCAACAATATCCGATGCCATTATTCTGTACCGACAAAGACGAGGTATTCGTTGGCAGAATTAGAAGAGATATTAGTCAGGCCAATAGCCTTAACTGCTGGATTGTGGGCGACAATCTGCGCAAAGGTGCCGCCACCAATGCGGTGCAGATTGCGGAATTGTTACACCAATTCGATATCCACCTGGCTTAGTTCGATGAACATATTTACGCGTTCGTCGATGGCTTCTGTAGATAATCCTTTTAGTTTTTCTGTTCCGAATTTCTCTACACAGAAAGACGCCATGGCCGAACCATAGATGATGGCGCGCTTCATATTATCGAAAGAGATATCGTTTGTTTTAGCCAAATAGCCAATGAAGCCTCCCGCAAATGTATCGCCCGCACCGGTTGGATCGAATACTTCCTCCAATGGCAATGCCGGCGCAAAGAATACTTGATTATTATGGAACAATAATGCTCCGTGCTCTCCCTTCTTAATCACCAAGAATTTGGGACCCATTTTATGGATTTTTTGTGCCGCACGCACTAGTGATAACTCCCCACTTAATTGACGTGCTTCTTCGTCATTGATGGTCAATACATCCACCATAGCTATGGCTTCGCGCAAGGTATCCAAGGCAATATTCATCCAAAAGTTCATGGTATCCATCACGATGAGCTTAGGGCGTTTAGTCAATTGCTTGATTACGCTGATTTGCAAGCTAGGATCGATATTCCCCAACATCAGAAAATCACTGTTTTTATAGGCTTCCGGAATTTGTGGATTGAATGATGCTAATACATTCAAATCGGTAATTAAGGTATCGCGGCTATTCATATCCATATGATATTTGCCACTCCAGAAGAAAGATTTTTCTCCTTGACGGATTTCAATACCATCTGTATTAACACCGCGAGCATTGAGCGCTTTTAACTCATCCATATCAAAATCATCACCGATAACGGAAACGATATTGATTGGCTGGGTGAAATAAGAGGCTGACCAAGCGATATAGGTAGCAGCGCCACCTACAATTTTATCAGTTTTGCCAAATGGGGTTTCGATGGCATCGAAGGCAACGGTTCCTACGGTTAAAAGGCTCATTTATTGAATTTTGATGCAAACCTAAGGTAAAACAAGGCAACAAAAAAACCTGAATGCACAATAATAAAAGCCAAGCAGGACGGGCATTTTCATGAAATAATAAGGCATATTTGCATAAATTGCGTGGAAAGCATAAATTTGCCATCCCAAATTATTGGGAAAATTCCTCGGTAGCTCAGCGGTAGAGCAGTAGACTGTTAATCTATTGGTCGTAGGTTCAATCCCTACCCGGGGAGCGAAAACCCATCATGATTTTTCATGGTGGGTTTTTTTATTTCCTCTTTTTACACCGCTTCAAGCAACATCTCTACACACCGCCAATTTCTTACTACCTTAGTTGATGAAATATATGGCATGAAAAGCGGCAGACTAAAAGTCCTATTACCTTCTTTCCATTTTTTTTTCTCCTTAGCACCGTAGGCGTGCACGCGAAGCAAAGTAGCGATACTTCCTCCATAAAACCTTTTCATCGATTATATGGCAATTGGGGTTATACCAAGTGTTGGTTTAGCCATTCTGATATTCACTTCACAGGTGCCTTCAATGGCAATAGTTATGATTTCACCATACAAAATGCCAGGGCACATGACCGCATGAACATGGAAAGCATATTGCCGCAAATCACCGTGCCGCAGTATATGTATCGCATTGGCTACTTCTTCGATAAGAAAAGACAATGGGCCATTGAATTCAATTTTGATCATTCAAAATATATCATGGATGATAACCAAACAGCACACGTAAAGGGCAGTATCAATAATGCCAATATAGATGCTGACACCATGATAAGCCCGGGGAATTTTGTGCACTTTGAGCATACCAATGGCGCTAACTTCTATCTCATTAATGGCGTTCGTCGTTTTGAATTAGGGAAAAATCGCCGTCATACCTATCGCATCAATGCTTTGGTAAAAGCAGGTGCGGGATTCGTGATTCCTAAAACGGATATCACTCTATGGGGAACAAGGCTAGACAATCGTTTCCATATTGCAGGCTATATGTTTGGGTTGGAAACCTGCTTACGATTTAATATTGGTCCTTGGTTCTTTTTGGAACCTTCGGTGAAAGGTGCTTGGTCGCATTATGTGAACTCATTGACTGTAGAAGGGGGAAAGGCCAATCATTCCTTCTATACCTTTGAAGCAATGGCCACCTTCGGTTTTACCATACTATAAATCGAATTACTGCTTTACGAAACTGCGTTGTACGCTTCCGTTTTTATTTGCTACTTGTATTTGATAAAGCCCTGCCGATAATTTGCTGATATCAAGTGACTGCGCATCTATGCCTGACGAAAAACTCAATTGCCTGCTGCATAAAACATGACCTAGCATATCAATGATGTTAATACTATACGTGGCACTTGCTGCACTGATTAGTTCTACTTCAACATGGTCGGTTGCCGGATTGGGATACAATTTAATATCGAAGCTTTGTGTATTTTTAATATCCGCTACCGATAATGTTGGATGATTACTTAATCGCACTTTATCAATAACCGCAGTATTCAGATAATTCTCTTCATGACTGCAAGAAAACAAACCAATAAAAGCATTTGTATTCATCACATTCGTATCTCCATTGATAAAAATCCAGCTGCTGCCATCGAAGGAATAGAAGGTGTTCATATAGTCGCCGATGCGTGCAATTTTCAAGTAAACCGGCGCATGAATTCCCCCAATATTATTATTATCAGAACCACCTGCTGTAGCCAAACGCTGTTGACGTGCAACGCCATTATCAGGAGTTAAACACACCATGGATTGTTTTGAATCAGGGTTTAATGTTTCTCTAATCATCAATCCGGCCTTTGCCCAACCATAGTGTGCACCTAAACGTGACACACGGCAGCTGGCTTCTATATCGCCGCTAAATGGAGTGTGCACATAATAGAATTGATCGGCATTATCCCAAACATCTGTACCGGCGCTTGTTACCGCATAGGCATCGTGAATAGCGTCATAACATACATTTCCCGCCAAGGCCACAGGTCCAATATCTTCGCTGGTCCAAATACTTGGCAGAGGATAGCCCGGCGTGCTGATGAACACAGAGCTGCTCCATAAACTTCTATCGAGTGCGCAATTCGTTCTTACTCTAATCTCATATTTCTCACAACCGTTTAATCCTGTCAAGGTATAGCTAGATGCAGCACCCGCTTCTACTGTTGTCCATTGCACTTCACTTTCTTTGCGATAAGCAATAGTAGTATTGATGCCACCACTCCAATTCACGAGCACATTATTACCGCTATTTGTGGCGGATAAAGCGGTGGGCGGAAAGCAGTCCTTAATCAATTTATACGGACAAACATAGGTTCCTCTTCCAAAGTAAGCCACACGCAAAGAACGATTTACAGAGCCATCATCAAATGCCATAAAGTCAACAATATCAGCAATGCTAGGCAATCCTTTGGAGTACTTCTGCCAATCGCTCATGGTATCATTTCTATAATACACGCCTTTAGCTGTGCAAACATATATTGACTGATCATAAGCCAATTCATCTTGCACCATTTTAATGATATTGATAGAAGGAAGTGAACCACTGTAGTTGGTCCAAGTAGTACCTCCATTTGCTGAGCGAAACACTTTTGATCCACAAGTAGTGAAGACTACATTGGTATCCGAGCGAAGTACCAAAATATTTGCAGCCACTGTGCTGCTCGCCGGAACGGTAGAAATATTATAGTAAGCAGGGCTGCTACCTTGTGCGTCATTCATTCTCCACACTTTTGAATCGACGGTAATGTAGAAAATGGTATTCTTATCAAGTGGATTGTATTGCATATCCATCACCTTGCTGTGGGATGAAGTTATTGCCGTCCATGCAGGTGGTGTAGCACTATTATCCAGACAACGATAAATATCCGTTTTAGAAGCGAATGAAATAGAAGGATGCTCAGCATCGAACAGCATCTTGACATCGTTACCTTTCACCGCGGTTGGCAAATAGGTGCTATCATAACCGCCTAATAGTGGGCTTCTATGGAACCCGTTTTCCAATTGATAGGCCAATTGTCGGTCGCTATAATCCAATGCCCAGGCCGTGGTGACATCGCCGCCTTGATAGGTGTACCAGTGGTTTTTGTTATAGTAGATACCGCCATTATCTTGGGTGCCGGCAATGATAAAATCCTTGGTGGGGCTTTGTCCGGCATGATAAATTTCTGTGGTAGAATAGCCATCATTCAATGGTTGCCAGCTTACGCCATGATCTAAGCTCATCCAAATTCCACCATCATTCATATTGTATAAACGGTCAGGAAAATAAGGGGAGAAGACTGTTTGATGCATATCGGTATGCACAATAGTTGGCCAGGTAGTCAAACGATAAAACTGCGAACCTCCATCTTGTGAGCGCTGAATAGCATGCGTATTTACATAAACCTCATCAGCATCCACATTACTTACAGCAAAAGACATATTGTAGTTGCCTTGACCGGGACTGCGAAAATCATAACCCACTATGCTCGTATCAGGCTGATTATGCACTAGTCGGAAACTGTCGCCACTATTATCTGATCGGAAAACGGTGCCACCATTATTCAACAAGAGCAGATATACTCTGTTGGTATCTGCTTTGGTCACCGCAATTCTCGATCCACCACCATCGCCTAAATCAGGTAATAGTGTAATACCTGCGTTGATGATACTCCACGTTTCGCCCATATCAGTCGATTTCATGAATTGCGTAGCACTAGATGCGAAGATGGTGGATGTATTACTCACCGCTTTCATCTTCATATCCAAAAATCGGCCGGACTGTTTCATGCTCCAGCTTGCGCCGCCATCTGTGGTTTTCCAAATGCCATCATTGGTAGCTGCAATCAAAGTGTTATGATCAAAAGGGCTCATTAAAATTTCCAAAGCCATGCGTGTACCAATGCCGCTGATTATCGGCGTCCAGGTAGCGCCACCATTGACGCTTTTATAAATACCATAGTCGGTGGAATAATAGTTTGGGTCACCTGTTCCTAGGTAGATGATTTGATCGTTGGTATAGTCGATGCAAACGGAGGCAAGATTTGTTTTAGGCAGAGAATCCGTTCCGCTCACATACCAGTTTCTGCCGGTATCATTGCTCATCCAAAAGCCTCCGGAAGCCGAGGTAGCATAGAGTTTAGCGGGATTAGTCGGGTGAAATTTCAGTTGTGTGGTACGACCCATTCCATTGATTTGCCAAACAATATTGGTAGGAAATTTAATCGGCCCTAATGCTTGCCAAGGTGGGCTTTGCGCCAAGCCAAGCATAGAAAGAAACAGCGTAAAATAGAGGAGTGTGAATGACTTCTTCATGTGTTGAATTTGCGCGAGTGATGCTGCGACTTATTTCCCTTCATTAAAAATTTTCAATCTTTCAGCTTTGGTCAAAATGTGACCATCTTCCTGCACATAAGGCTTTACTTCGCGTGTCCAATGCAGAAATTTTTTGTATTGAAAACTGAGGTTTTGTGATTCAGCAGGCAGCTTCTTCATGCGCTTGGCCAAGGCTTTATCGTCGTTGATATACTTCTCATTGCCTTGGCCCAAAATTTCATTTTCTTCCAGTGGCCTTTCTCTGTGTTCCCAAAATGCCTCAAAGGCTTTTTGCGCTTCGAAGTAATTGGTATTTTCATCATCCATCATTTGTATCCAATAGGGAAACTTAGCGTAGGATTTTTGATTATTATTTTTGGTGGAATGTTTATTCCCGGCAAAAAGGGTATTTGCCACTAACAAAAGAAAAATGATTCCGTACTGTACTTTTTTCATCAAGTAAAAATACTTGGATTTGGACAGATATTCAATGAATTAGTGTGGAACTTAGTGCTAAGCAACTGTTAGCTCAGCTTGTTTGCGATTAAACAAAATACTTCCGCCTACAAAATCCCGCTATGCTTGAGCTGCAAAGTTTCCTATCTTCACCAACACAAAGTATGACAGCACATATTAAATTATCCGACTTGTTGGATGAGTTGCAGGAAACCATTCAACAAAGATTTGAAGGTGAAGCGTACTGGGTTTCGGCGCAGATCACCAACGTGAAAAAGTATGAAGCTAATCGCCGATGCTATCTTAGTTTGGTGGAGGTGAAAGGAAGTGAAAAAGTGGCAGAAGTGAAGGCCGTATTTTGGTCGAATAGCTATGCAGAGATTGAAAATTTTGAGCAATTGAGCAAGCAGGCATTTGTGAATGGATTAGAAATTATTTGCAAAGTCCGCGTTCGATTTCACAAAGTATATGGCTTGAATGTAGATGTAATTCAAATAGACATTGCCCATACACTTGGCAGCATTGAGCTGGAGCGACAAGCCACAATAGACCGATTGCTCAAAGAAAATCCGCAGCATATTAGCTTATATGATGGTGTTTATCGTACTTATAACAACCGTTTACCTTTGCCGGCTTTGGTGCAACAAATAGCCTTGATTACCGCACCCGGCTCAGATGGTCAAAGAGATTTTAAGCAGGAAATTCAAAACAACAAATATGGTTATGCCTTTGCGGTGCATGAATTTCTCTGCACCATTCAAGGCGATCAAGCGCATGTATTGATTCAAGAACAGTTGACCTTGATTGCTGCATCGAAAATAAAATTTGATGCGGTGGCCATTGTTCGAGGTGGTGGTTCACAAACAGATTTTAAACCCTTCGACAATTATGAACTGGCAAGACTGGTGGCGGTATTTCCCATTCCTGTGTTGACGGGAATTGGGCATGATAGAAACCAAAGCATAGTTGACTTGATGGCTCGAGAACAAAAAACTCCCACCAAAGTAGCAGCAGTTTTGGTAGAACATAATTTTGAATTTGAAAACAAGTTGATTGCATTGAAAGATGCCGTGCAGATGCTTAGTGAAAGACAGATTCAACAAGCAGCGGAGAGCCTTCATAGAGCAAAGCGCCTGGTGAAGCTGTCTAGCCCCAAAACCATTATGAACAGAGGATTTGCCATCATCACCCAGCAAAGTAAAATCATCACCAATCCGGAAGATCTGCAGGAGGATATAGAAATTGAAACACAATTGAAGGAGGAGATTATTATCAGTCGTATTGAAAAAAAGCGCAAACATGAAAAAAGTGATGACCTATACTGAAGCTTATGAAAAGCTGGAAGAGCTAGTAGCAGAGCTAGAAGATGGCGACATACCACTAGACCGACTGGCAGAAAAGATCAAAGAGGCAAACAGCTATATTAGTTTGTGTGAAAAAAAATTGCGCCAAATTGAATTAGAAGTAAAAGCTATTCAGGACGAAAACGGCACAAAATCGCGCAGCAAGAAAAAGGAATGAAATTATGGTGGATGTTATCCACCATAATTATTGGTCATGTTAATGCACAGACAAAAGAAATTTAAACCAGCTCATTTGCCTTGAAATGCATATTCAACGGTGGAATTCATTCCACCGTGACGAAAAGCGAAAAACGGCACAAAATCGCGCAGCAAGAAAAAGGAATGAAATTAATGTAACAAACGATACATGGCCAACATCACCGAATCATGTTGCATGATTTCATGCGATTCGTAAGGAATGCGAATGAATTGGGCTTGTTTGTTTTTTCTCAACAATTCTTCATAATATCTAACGCTTAAATCCATAGGAACCACTTCGTCGTGGTCGCCACTAATGAGCACCATTTTGTTGTGTGTGGAAATGCTATCTATGAGTGTTTGAGGAGAAATACTGCTCACCGACTCCGTCCAATCATCATTGGAGGGTTGTTGGGTGCTCATATACTTACGCCAGGCGGGCACATCGCAAGGGCAGGCTACGAGTACGGTAGCATCCAACAGATTGGGATAAAGTCCTGCCACATTTGCGCTGATTGCTGCTCCACCGGAGTGACCAAGCAGGATGGTTTTTGAAGGGTGATAGTAAGCTTGCAATTGCTGAATAAGCTGTGCTATGGCATCCACGTGGTAGCGGGTATAGTTATCTCCACAGCAGAAACCCTTTTCTCCATCTGAACTATAATTTTCCGGATCCTTGTAGCCGGGGCGAAGCACACCGACAGCCACGGTATTTTCATTCAACACCGCCAGATTAAAAGCCATTCTATATTGATAGCCGGGCAAATTATTGGGAGCATCACCATGTAAAACAATCACCAGATTAGGATGCGCCTTGAGCTGATCATTTTTATAACTTTTGATATGAATACAGCCTAGGTGAGTAGTCACCCAGCTCTGGTTATCGGCCTTATCACAGCCCTCCTTTTTCTTAAAATAACGACAGGCATTATTGTGTAAGAGCATCACTAGGCACAATGCCAAGATGAGTTGTTTTTTACTTTGCATGATAGGCTTATTGGTAGAAAACTATTTCCCGTTAAGCAGCATTTCGATGGTTTTTTCCATGCGGAGTGCGCGTGTTTCCGGCTTTTTAGCATCGGTAATCCAACGCACAAATTCCTTCTGATGTGAGGGAGGCATCTTATAAAATTGCTCTTTGGCAGGCTTAGAAGCTTCCAGTAACTGCTGCATATCATCCGGTAGCTCTGGCACATCGTCTTTCTCTTGCTGTATTAATACCAAAGTCACCTTATCGCCTGCTTTAACTGCGGATTTTTCTCTGATTTGCTTATTCAGTAGCAGGTAATGTGTACCATTTCTATCCGGCATAAGGGTTGCCTTAAGGGGAATCCCATTTAAGGTTCCTGCCACCCCAATTCGGCCTTTTGCCCCCAAAATGGCCGTTTGTTCTGCATGCAGGTAAATCACCAATTGCCCTGCTGCCCTAGGTGAAGGGACGATTTCGACGCTACAGCTAAGCTTTGACTTCATTGCCTAAAGATAATAATTCTCCGCAGCCTTATCCCCCTTTTTCTCCCCCTCTTTTCCCCCCTATTTTGGGATGGCGACCCCCTACCTC
>Ga0114964_10001642_pt1 | contig 16243 bp, 8 predicted proteins | sample C_131016_MF_Meta_FD_92638 | JGI IMG/M metagenome (GOLD analysis project Ga0114964, IMG submission 92638) | Freshwater microbial communities from Lake Croche, Canada to study carbon cycling - C_131016_MF_MetaG | ecosystem: Environmental > Aquatic > Freshwater > Lake | place: Lake Croche, Canada... | reverse complement strand
TGCACCGACCGCGGGGCTGCTGGGCGCCGCCGGCGCTGCGCAGATCTACCTCTCCTACCTCGGGATGATCCCCGAATGGCAGGAGACCGACGCGCTCGTCCAGTTTGACACCGACAGCGAACTTACCGTCCGCGAAACCGTACCGGGCTTGGGCCATCCGCTGGAGTTACGGACCTACCGGTACGGCGGTGTCCTACATGTGGATTGGTGGTATGACAAACGACGGGTGTCCGGCGACACCATTAATGTTCTGGCGCAACAGCTTCCAGCCACGCTGGCCGCGCTGATCGATGAAGCATTTGCCGGGGACGGGGTCGAATCCGAGGCCGAGGACGAGGCCATGGCCCTGGTGGATCTGTCCGCGGCCGTGTTCGACGATGATGAGTAGCTGTATGTCTCTCTCGAGCATTGCGGTGGATGTCGACGGCATCGGCAAGTCGTTCGGTTCCGTTGATGCATTGCGGGACATCTCTTTTGAGGTCGCTTACGGCGAGGTTGTAGCACTGCTTGGCCCTGATGGCGCGGGTAAGACGACCACCGTCGACATATTGTCGACCCTGACCAGACCGGAACGGGGATCTGCCAGGGTGGCAGGTTATGACGTGGTCGCAGACCCGGCGATGGTACGTCGATCGATCATGTTGACCGGTCAGCATGTGGCGCTGGATGACGTTCTGACCGGCTACGAGAACATCGTGATGTTCGGCCGCCTGCAGGGTCTGGAGAAGGTCGCGGCGACAGCGAGGGCGCGCGAACTTACTCGTGAGTTGGACCTTGAGGACGCCGCAGACCGTCGCGTCGGAACCTATTCGGGTGGGATGCGAAGGCGTGTCGACCTAGCCTGCGGCATGGTGGTGCGGCCACTGGTGGTGTTGCTCGACGAGCCGACCACGGGGTTGGATCCTGGCAGCAGGAAAGCTATTTGGAAAGTCGTGACCACTTTCAAGCGCGCCGGGATTGCAACACTGTTCACGACCCGGTACATGGAGGAAGCCGAGGCACTCGGTGACCGGATCGTCGTCGTCGATCACGGGACGATCATCGCGCAGGGCTCTGCCGCCGACGTCAAGGCGCGCATCGACGCGGCGGATTGCGAAGTCGTGCAGAGCATTCCGAACGGCCGGGTCGAGTTCACACCGGAGGAAGGTTAACGGGTGTTCGGCTCAACGCAGATCCGCTATCTGTCGCCAAGCGAGGAGTTCTACGCGAAAGCCGAGAACTTCATCGGTCTTACCCTGACTCTGTGTGGTCCGGTGGACGTGGGCGCGATGGCAGAGGCATTCGACACGCTGCTGCGGGTCCACCCCGCCCATGCCGGTCATCTCGAGCGCGGCGCCGACGGCAGGCACCAGATCATGGTCGACGACTACGAGCACGAAGGAATCTGGCTGGAGAAGTTCGGCGACACCCCGGGTGTGCGGCTGCCCGATCAGTCCCAGGCACTACTCAATGTGAAAATTGGGCTCGGCGACACCCGGTCTACCGTGACCCTCTATACGCATCATGCACTGGGCGATGGCCACCACCAGTTCGCCCTGCTGGAGCAGTTGTTCGGTTGGTACACCAACATCGCAACCGGTACCGCGCTCGGACCGGTCAAGCCCGAGCCGATTCCGGAATCGCTGGAGGCGGTGCTTTCCTCTCGTGGCATCGGTAAGCTCAAGCGCTTTGGTCTGGAGCGGTTCCTTCCGGCGATCTTCGCTTACGATCTGCCACCGTCTAAACGCAACGCGGGACGCGTTGGCCCCCAGGCGGTTCGCGTACCGTCCGCGGCGTGTCGACTTTCCCGCCAGGAGACCCAGCACCTGGTCGGCATCTGTGCGGCACAACGGATCAGCGTCAACTCTCTCGTAGCCGCTGCAATCCTGATGGCTGAGTGGACCATTCGGGAGACTCCGCACCTTCCAATCCCCTACATCTACCCGGTCGATCTGCGCTTCTTCCTGACTCCGCCGGTTGGTGCCACCGAGGCGACCAACCCGGTGGGGATGGCGATGTATCTGGCCGAGATCCGCTCCAACACCGACCTTCTGGACCTGGCCCGCAACATCGTTGAGGTGTTCCGCGCCGACCTGGCCGACGGCGTGGTCCAGCAGTCATTCCTACACTTCAGTGCCGAGTACCAGGGCAACCCGCCCGGCCTGCCCGATGTCGTGATGGCAACTGACGTCGGAGATCTGCCGCCCTTGCCGACCCCGCCCGGCTTGGTCGTTGAGCAGTACCAAATGGAAGTGCTTTTCGCCTCGACGTCGGCGGGTGTCGACATGTATTCAACCGGGATGTACGACGGCCAACTGTCGGTGAGCTATCACAGCCACGGCCCAGAAATCGAGCGCTACGTCGCCGAGATCCACAAACTCCTTGCAGCGGTGCAGGCAAAGGACGACTGGGCGACGGAGTAGCGGTCGGCGTCAGACCGTACCGCGTGACGCTGATGTCGGAACTGAGTACTGCTCTGTTGTTGTGACTGGCGGGCGCTTACGATAGCAACCTGGCTGACCGACGCGGGGGTGGCGAATGGTGACCCTGATCACCGGGGCCTCGACCGGGATCGGCGCCGAGTTCGCTCGGCAATTCGCCGCGCTAGGCCACGACCTAGTCGTGGTCGCCCGCAGTGCGGATCGGCTCGAGGAACTCGCCGCACGGCTGCAGGCGGCACACGCGGTAGATGTCAGCGTGATTGTGATGGACCTTTCGAAGCCCACCGCGGCGGCGGAACTGTGGCGGCGAACCACCGAATTGGGGCTCGAGGTCGACATGCTGATCAACAATGCCGGCTTCGGAACCCACGGCGACGTCGCCGATGCCGACCCACAGCGCCTGGAGGACGCAATCGAGCTCAACTGTCGGACGCTGGTCGGCGCAACCGCCCGCTACCTACCGCAGATGCGGGCCAGGGGCCGAGGAACAATCATCAACGTCGCATCCACCGCGGCGTTCCAGCCCTTGCCACAGATGGCGGTCTACGGTGCCTCGAAGGCTTTCGTGTTGTCCTTCACCGAGGCGCTGTGGGCAGAGGAACGCAAGCACGGCATCCGCATCCTGGCGGTGTGCCCGGGACTTACCGACACCCCGTTCTTCGAACTGGCCGGCGAAGCGGCAGCCAACGCAGTGTCGGGCACCGCGGCACGCCCATTCATCCGGACCCCCCAGCAGGTCGTAGCCCACACCATCCGTGCGCTTTCTGGACACAAACCCAGCTTCGTCGACGGTCTCGTTAATGCAGTGGTGGCCCGTGGACTCAACCGGGTGTTTCCAAGGCGGCTCGTGATCGCCGTGTCTGGGCGGTTGATGGGGAGGTGAAGTCAGGCCTCCGACAGGAGTGCCTCGCTGAGGTGTGCCGCGAGGGTCCGCGCGGTGTTGAAGGTGGCAATCATCTTGGGCGTCAGGCGAATACCGGTTTGGGTTTCGATTTGCGTGCGCAACTCCAGGATGCCTAGGGAGTCCAGACCATGATCGGCGAATGAGCGGTCGGGGTCGATCGCGCGGCGCAGGATCAGACCGGCTTGATCGGTGACAACGCGGCGCAACCGGTCGGGCCATTCGTCCGGAGCGAGACCGGCGAGTTCGGCCAGCACGGCCGGGGCATCGGCACCATGGGGGCCGCCCCCGTCGCGGAATGCCTCAGCGAACGGGCTTCGTGCCGCGAGTGCGGTCAACAGCGGCATCCCGGTCAGGGGGAGATATCCGGTGTAGCTGCGGTGGTGACGGAGAAGCTCCCGGAATGCGTAGGCGCCGTCCCTGGGGTTGATCATTGTCACGTTCCCGCGTTGCGCCACACCCGCGCCAGCCCCGATATCCGACCACGCGCCCCAGGCGATCGCGCTGGCCAGCACGCCCTGGCCGCACTGCCAGGACGTGAAGGCGTCCAGCCAACTGTTCGCAGCCGCATACGCGCCCTGTCCCGGCGATCCCAGCAGGACCGCAGCTGAGGAGAAGCTGCAGAACCAGTCCAAAGCAGCGTCCGCCGTCGCTTCGTGCAGGTACCACGCGCCGTAAACCTTTGGTGCCCAGTCTCTTTCGAGCAAATCCGACGTGATGTTCTCCAGCGTGGCGTCGTCGACAACAGCGGCCGCATGGAGAACTCCGCGCAGCGGAAGCCCAGTCGCGGTAGCGACCGTGACCAGGCGTGCTGCGGTGTCCGGGTCGGCGATGTTCCCACACTCGACCTGGATATCGGCCCCGCCAGCTTTAAGTCTGTCGATCGTCTTCTGCGCCTGTGGATTGGGCTGCGACCGTGAGGTCAGCACAATCCGTCCGCATCCCCCGTTGGCCATCACCGCGGCGAGGAAAAGGCCGAGTCCGCCAACACCTCCGGTGACGATGTATGAGCCATCGCCGCGGAAGACCTTCGCCTGCTGAGGCGGCACCACCACCGACGTCTCACCGGCTCGCGGCACTGACAGCACGAGCTTTCCGGTGTGTTCGGCGGCGCTGATGGTCCGAACCGCCGTGGCGGCCTCGGCCAACGGATACACCGTGTGTTCAGGTACCGGCAGCACGCCGTCGCCAACCAGTTCGTAGATCTTGCGCAGCAGCACTCCGATCCGTTTCGGGTCGCTGGTAGTCATCAACGCCAGATCTACGTAGAAGAACGACAGGTTGCGGCGGAACGGGTAGAGGTCGACGCGGGTGTGCTCGTAGACATCGCGCTTGCCGATCTCGACGAAGCGTCCGCCGAAGGCCAGTAACTCAAGTCCTGCGCGCTGGGCGGGACCGATCAACGAGTTGAGCACGATGTCGACGCCGTACCCATCGGTGTCTCGGCGGATCTCGTCGGCGAAATCCGTTGAGCGGGAATCGTAGACATAACCGATGCCCATCTCCCGGAGCAATTGCCGCCGGGCCGGGCTACCGGCTGTGGCGAAGACTTCCGCTCCGGCTTGGCGTGCGATCGCTATCGCTGCCTGACCGACACCTCCGGTGGCCGAGTGAATCAGGACGCGGTCGCCGGCCTGAATCCGGGCCAGTTCATGCAGTCCGTACCACGCGGTGCCGTAACCAGTGGAGATCGCGGCGGCCTCTTCCACGCTCACGCCGTCGGGCAGTTGCGCGGCCAGTCTCGCATCGCAGGTGACGTAGGTGCCCCAGCATCCGTCGGCGCCGAAGCCAGCGATTTTGTCACCCACCCGGTGTTCAGTGACTCCGGATCCGACCGCGGTGACCACGCCGGCGAAGTCCAGACCGAGTTGCGGTTGCTTCCCGTCAAAGGAGGGGTAGCGGCCGAAAGCGGCCAGCACATCGGCGAAGTTGATACTGGATGCGCCGACGGCGACCTCGATCTCACCGGCATCCGGTGCCCGCCGTTCGACGGTGGCCAATTCCATGGTCTGCAGATCGCCGGGGATGCGGACCTGCATCCGCATGCCGTCGCGTTCCGGATCAACCACCGCGGTGCGTCGTTCTTCGGCCCGCAGCGGAGTCTGCTGCAGCCTGGCCACATACCAGGAGCCTTCCCGCCAGGCCGTCTCGTCCTCGTCGGAGTTGGTCAGCAGTTCATCGGTCACCTGCTCGGCGGATGTACGGGGATCGATGTCGATCTGCGTGGGTCGCAGTTGCGGATGCTCTGATCCGATCACTCGGAGCAATCCCCGGATTCCACCATGGTCGAGGTTGATTCGGTCATTGGGCGTGCAGGTCTGCGCATTCCGGGTGATGACGTACAGGCGGGGCTGAACACTGTCGTTAGCCGTCAGTGTGCGGGCAATGTCAACTACCTGCCCCACCAGGTGTTGTCCCCGGGACAGACATCCCGGACCCTGATCACCGCCCGACGGGGGCGCGAGCACAACCACACCGGTGAAGTTGTCAGCTGCCAGATCGTGGGCGGACAGCTCGGTGCCTGCGTCGAAGTGCATGGTTCGGCATTGCCCACCGGCGCTCACCAGAGCCTCGCCCAGTTGCGACGCCAGGTCGTCGGTGTCAGTGGTGCTGATCAGCAGCCACACCCCGGCATCGGCACTCGCAGCCGACGGTGCTGGACGCTCCTCCCACTCGACGGTCACCAACCGGTCCGACAGCAGCCGTTCACGTTCGGCGCTCTTGGTCTCCCCGGTCCCCATCCGCAGGCCGGTCACCCCCAGGATCACCTCGCCGTCACGATCCAGAACGTCGAGATTCGCCTCAATCGATGTCGATTCGGACTTGGTGACCGTGACGTGGCAGTAGAAAGCATCGCGGCTCGCGCCGAATCGTTGCAGTTGCTCCACGCCCAGCGGTAGGAGTAGGCCACCTTCGCGTTGCCCTGAAAGCAGCACATAGGCGCCCACCGATTGGAAGCATGCATCCAGCACGGCGGGATGAATGCCGTAGCCAGCATGCTGAGCCCGGATGGCGGCCGGCGCCGCGATCTCGGCAAGCAGCGTGGCGCTCTCAGCGGCGGTGTGAACCCGCGTGAGTCCGTTGAACGAGGATCCGAACTCGATGCCCCGCGAGGATAGCAATGCCCGGATCTCATCACCTGCGACCGGATCGGGATGAAGCGCCAGAATCGCTTCAATATCCTGGTGAACTGGTTGCGGCTCAGAGGTATTCGCGCGCAGAACAGCGGAAGCACGCAGCGTCAGTTCACCGTCGATTGCAGTCGATACCGCGAATGCGGCAGTACCGGGGGCTTCCAGTGTTGCGACGGCGGAGATCTCGGTGTGCTCGTCAAGCAGTAACAGATCCTCGAACTCCAGGTCACGTACATGCGAACCTTCGGGAAAGATCTGCTCAGCCGCGGCCAGTGCCATCTCGCAGTACGCCGCCCCCGGCAGGGCCGCTACCTTTTTGACCCGGTGATCGTTCAGCCAGGGCAGTGCGACGGTGCCGATATCCGACTGCCAGGCGTGCCGTTCGGGTTCCTCGAGCAGCCGCACGTGCTCGCTGAGAAGGGGGTGAACGAAAACTGTTCGGGCGGAGCTTGATCCGGTGGGACGAGCCTGGCTACCAGCGTTAAACCAATGGTGCGTGTGGTGCCACGGGCTGTTTGGGATGCGCGGGTGCGGTTCCGAGCGATGCGGGGTCAGGGGCGGTTGGCTGGTGTGCGCTGCGTTGAGGCTGGTATGGAACTCGTGGGCGTCATCGCCGTCACGCTGCAGAGTTCCCAGGCTGTGGTGGTGTATGTCGGTGAGCGTGTCCGCGATCGCGTAGGTCAGCAGTGGGTGGGGGCTGATCTCGATGAAGGTCGTGTATTGCTCAGCGGCGGACGTGACGGCCTGGGTGAATCGCACCGGGTTGCGCAGATTATCGCTCCAGTAGTCGGCGTCGAAAGTCGCCGAATCGTCGCGTCCCGCCGTCGTGGTGATGATCGGAATTTGCGGCCTCGACGGTCGTAAACCGGCCAACTGTGAACGCAATTCGGGAAGAATCGGCGCGATGATCGGATGATGTGAAGCTACGTCGACGTCAACGATCCGCGCAAGCCGATCTGCTTCTTGGAGGTCAGCGACGACAGCCGCGATCCTGTCCGGCGGTCCGGCGAGAACACTCTGTCGTGGAGATGCGTACACCGCCACCGTCATGTCCGGCTCTCCGGCAACCAGGTCCTCGGCGGCCTGGGGATCGAGCTCCACAAGCGCCATCGCGCCCTGACCGGCCAGCCGGGACATCAAACGCGACCGAGTGGCGATCACTTTCAGGCCGTCGGCCACCGACAGCGCTCCGGCTACCACCGCTGCGGTGACCTCACCCATCGAGTGGCCGATCACCGCGTCAGGCTCGACACCGTAGCTCCGCCACAGCGCTGTCAGCGCCAGCTGAATGCCGACCAGCACGGGTTGAATGCGCTCGATGCCGGTGACCGGTTCGCCCGCGGACAATACCTGCTGCAGCGAAAACCCGACCTGCGCAATGAAATCGGGGTCCAACTCGGCAATGGCGGCTGCGAATGCCGGCTCATCGGCAAGCAACCGCCGACCCATGCCGGTCCATTGCGACCCTTGACCCGAGTAGACGAACACTCTTCCTGGCCCGCAAGGTCCTTCATGCGGCCCGACCGCTCCAGTCGTCGTCTGACCGGCGGCGAGCGCTCGCAGACCGGTCACTGCTTGAGCATGGTCGCGAGCGCATACCGTAGCGAACAACGGATGCAGTGCCCGGTGGTGATTCACGGTGTGGGCGATGTCAGCCAGTGCCACTTGGGCGCCGTCAGCGTCAATCCAGTCGGCCAACCGCGCCGCCCAGGAGGCAACCCGCTCGGGCGTCTTGCCGGTCAGCACCAGCGATGTAACCGCCGGTTCGTCAGTTGGGGCCTGTGGAGCAGGGACCGCGATCTCCGGACTCTGCTCCAACACCACATGTGCATTGGCGCCACCGAAGCCGAACGCCGATACCCCAGCCCGGCGCGCGTGCTGCCGCGTCGGCCAATCCTGTTCCTTTGCAACGACTTTCAATCGCATATCGTCGAACTGGATGTGGGGATTCGGGGTTTCGAAACCGCGGTTCGGCGGGATGGTTCCGCGTTGAACCGCCAGCACAGCTTTGATGAAGCCGGCGATGCCGGCGGCGGCTTCCAGATGGCCCAGGTTCGACTTGATTGCGCCGATCAGCAGGGGCGCGTCGGTGGTACGGCCCCGTCCCAGGACGGTACCGAGTGCTCTTGCCTCAATCGGGTCGCCCAATAGTGTTCCGGTGCCGTGGGTTTCGACGTAGTCGACTTCATGCGGCGCTATGCCGGCGCTGGAGTAGGCGGCCCGCAATACCGCCATCTGGGCGGCTGGGTTTGGTGCCATCAAACCGTTCGACCGGCCATCCTGGTTGATCGCGGAACCGCGAACCACGGCCAGCACCGGATCCTTGTCGCGCAACGCATCGCTGAGTCGCTTGAGTATCGCCACACCGCAACCTTCGCCGCGTACAAAGCCGTCGGCGGCGGCATCGAACGAGTGACAGGAGCCGGTCGGAGATAGCGCGCCCGCTTGATCGAAACCCCGGAAGATGGCGGGCGACAACAGCGCGTTGACCCCGCCGGCGATTGCCATGTCGCAGTCGCCCGTCCGCAGGCTTTGGCAGGCCAAATGCAATGCCACCAACGACGATGAACATGCCGTGTCAACGGTGACGGAAGGCCCGCGCAAATCCAGGAAGTAGGAAAGTCGATTAGCGATGATGCTCAGCGCACCACCGGTGTTACTCCACGCGTCGACTTGGGCCAGATCGTTCGACGCGAGATAGGCGTAATCGGCGGCACAGGCTCCCGCGAATACCCCGGTCTGGGTGCGGCGCAGCGACGTCGGCGGTATTCCGGCGTTCTCGAGTGCCTCCCATGCGACTTCCAACAGCAGCCTCTGCTGTGGGTCCATCTTGTCGGCTTCGTGGGGAGAGAGTTCGAAGATCTCCGAGTCGAACTCGTCGAGATCAGTCAGGAATGATCCCCACCGCGTCGTCTCGGAGAGTGCCGCCGCGGCGTCCGACGAGCCGCCACTGAACGGCGCCCAGCGATCGGCAGGTACTTCGGACACCGCGGAGCGGCCGGCAGAAAGGAATCGCCACAACTCCTCGGGGCTCGAGATGTCCCCGGGGAATCGGCATCCGAGTCCGATGACCGCGATCGGCTCGTCGAGGGCACGAGGCTCCGCAGAACCTGGCGATGCGGTTGTGATCACCGCCGGCGATCCGGTCAGGAAATCCACCAGGGCATTGATGTTGGGGTGCTGCCAGAACTCGACGGGATCAACTGGGCGGCCCAGCAGCTCCGCCAGTTCGCCGGAGAGCACCACCGCCTCGGCCGAGCCCATCCCCAGGTCCTTGAGCGACCGCTCGGGATTCACGTCGGCGGGTTTGCAGCCGACGGTCCGCACCAGGTAGTCGGCGAGCCACTGCAGAAGCTCTTGGCGGGATAGCGCAGCCGCCATGTGTTAGGCGTCCAGCCGGTCGAACGTGCCGTTCTGGTACCTCTCGGCACACGTGGATCGTCGGATTTTGCCGCTGGTGGTCACCGGGATGGAACCCGGGGCGACGAGCACGAGGTCGAAGATGCGCAGGCCATGGTTCTCCGATACCACCGAGGTGAGCTGACGCTTGATCGCGTCGAGCATCTCCGACGGCTCGACACCGGTTTGCGACGGGGCCTTGACCTCGACGATGGTGACCAGTTGTTCGGTGTCGTCGTTGGGGACGGAGATCGCAGCGACGCGCCCCCTGGTGATCTCCTGGATCGTCGACTCTATGTCGTCGGGATAGTGGTTGCGCCCGTTGACGACGAGCAGGTCCTTGATGCGGCCGACGATGAACAGGTCTCCGTCGGAGATCACCGTTAGGTCGCCGGACCGCAGCCATGGACCGTCAGGTGTACCGGGGGTCGGATTCGTGAGGTAGCCGTGGAAGGTGCTTTCGGTGCGCGCCCGGTCGTTCCAGTACCCGGGGCCGACGTTGTCGCCCTGCACCCAGAGCTCTCCCACGCTGCCGTCGTGAAGTTCGGTGCAGGTGTCCGGATCGACGATGCGCACCAGTTGCGTTCCGGTGAGGTTGTAGGCGACCAATTCGGACGAGCCCGGGGTGTTGGCGTCACATCGCGCGGCCTTGCCTTCTGAGAGCTGATCGGCAACGAACCACGCACTGTGCGAGGGTTCGCCGGCCTTCTGCGCTGCCACGTAGAGCGTGGCCTCGGCGAGGCCATAGGACGGCCGTACCGCCGTCGCGGGGAGGTTGAAGCGGGCGAATCGGTCGTTGAAGCGGGCGATAGTCCGCGCGCTCACGCGTTCACTGCCGTTGTTGATCGACATCACTCGGCTGAGGTCGTGCCCGGCCATGTCCTCGTCGGAAGTGCGGCGGGCCGCCAGGTCGAAGGCGAAGTTCGGTGCCGCCGAGAAAGTGTTGGGGTAGTCGGCGAGTTGATGCAGCCAACGTGCCGGTCGTTGCAGAAACCCGACCGGGTCGGTCAGCCAGGCAGGACAGTTCCAGGCCAGCGGCAGAGCGATGCCCAGCATCAGCCCCATGTCGTGATAGAAGGGGATCCATCCTGCGATGTTCATGTCGGCCGGTGGCAGTCCGCCTCGGTCTTCGAAGAACGCGTCAGCGATCTGGTCGAAGTTGGTGAGCAGGTTGCGGTGCGTGATGATCGCGCCGGTTGGCTGCCCCGTGGATCCGGAGGTGTACTGCAGATGCGCGATGCTGTCCGGTGCGTGCGTGCTCGCGCCGATTTCCGACGGCGAGTCCAGGTCGAGCGAATCGACCTCAAGAATCGTAGGCGCGGGATTGCCGCCGTCGGCACGGGCATAGCTGGCGATTGCGTCGACGGTGTCTGACGTGGTCAAGATCACCGACGGCTTGCAGTCCTGCAGTGCGGTCGACACTCGCTCGTCGTGTGCGCCCAGGATCGGCACCGGTAGTGGCACGGCGGCGAAGCCGGCCTCCACCGCGCCGTAGTAGGCGACGATGTACTGGAGGCCTTGCGGGGCCAGAATCGCGGCGCGATCACCGGGTGACCCGCACTGCCGCAGTTCGTCGGCCAGGTTGACCGCTCGCTGCAGCATCTGCGACCACGTGAGGGTCTCGGAGAAGCCATTCGGGTCCAGGGCGTAGTCGACGAAGGTGAACGCGGGGGCGTCGGGGCGTTCACTGGCCCGTTTGCGCAGCAGCGCGGGAATGGATGGCACTGCTGTAGTCATCTCTCAACCTTCTTGTCGCCGGAGTGTTCTTGTCGCCGGAGCGGCCGGGCGGTGGGCGTGCCGACGCGAGTCTAATCTCTCCCAACCCAGACTAACTTCTGGCTTTCGTCCTCAAGATCGCACTGGCGCCCAGCCCACTGTCCGTTTGTCGGGCTTTGCAAATGCGCACCTCATACCCGGTATTCACGGTAGGACCATGTCACTGATTGACGGATTGGTCATCGCGCCAGAATCCGTTAAATCGTCACCTACGCTGAGTGCGAACATCCGGAAGTCGACGGAATATCCAGGGGAGAAGATAGTCACGTGGTGAACCCTCATCTTCCCGCAGACCGTCCAGATCGGCTGACCGCGCCCGTGCCGCCCAGGATTCCGTCCGGCGGTCGTCGAGAACTGGGCCTGTTCGGCTCGCTGTTCTGCAAGATCGCCGCCCGGATTTGGGGTGTGCCAGAGATCCATCTGTTCACGGTGTTCGCCCAACACCGGCGGCTTTTCTGGTCCTGGGCGCCATTCGGCGGGGTGCTGCTGCGGCGCGGGCGCCTGCCCGGATGCGACACCGAGGTGGTGATCCTGCGGGTTGGGCACGTCCGAAAGTCTGAGTACGAATTGCAGCAGCACCGCCGGATAGCCCTGACACGCGGTCTGGAACCCGACACCGTGGCGGCGGTATTCGCCTGGCCGGAGTCGGCCGGACTCTCCCTGCGTCATCAGGCGTTGCTCTCCGCGGTCGACGAGCTATTAGCCACCCGTACGGTGTCCGATGAGTCCTGGCAGAGGTTGGCGGCCCATCTGGATCGTAGACAGCTGATCGAGTTCGTCATGTTGGTCGGTCAGTACGACGCCCTGGCGATGTGGCTTAACACCCTCGGTGTCCCGATGGACTACCCGGACTGAAACTTGCGGCGTCGGCCCGGCTGATTCTGTGATCCGCGGTGGCGGGGCCTGAGGCGACCTACCATCAGGTGCGTGACTATCGAGCCTGCCCGCCCAGCTGCGACCGGCGAGGACGGCCGCCACCTCTATACCTGCCCCTTATGTGAAGCCATGTGCGGCTTGGAGATTGAAGTCGCTGACGGCCGCATCGCCGGAATACGGGGTAACCCCGATGACGTCTGGAGCCGTGGGCACCTGTGCCCCAAGGGTGTTTCCCTGGGAGCCGTCCATGAAGACCCGGATCGGATCCGCACGCCGATGATCAAAGTCGACGGGCAGTGGCAGGAGGTCAGTTGGGATGCAGCGTTCCGGCGCTGTACCGAACTGCTTGCGCCGGTGATTGCCGAACACGGGATCGCCGCGGTCACGGCCTACACCGGAAACCCGCTGGCGCACTCGTTCTCACTCGGCCGCTACACCGGTGTGCTGCTCGGGATGTCTGGCATTCCGGTCAGCTATTCGCCCGGCACCGTCGACCAGTGGCCGAAAAACCTCTCGTCGCACCTGATGTTCGGCAACTGGTGGGGCTTCCCGGTACCCGACATCGAGCGCACCGACCTTCTGGTGGTGATGGGCGCCAACCCGGCGGCATCGCAAGGTTCGCTGCTCGCCGCCCCCGATGTGATGGGCATCCTCAAGCGCATCGACACCGTGATCGTCATCGACCCCGTGCGTACCGCGACCGCCGACAAGGCCGACGAATGGCTGCCGATCACTCCGGGCACCGATGCCGCGCTTTTACTGGCGGTGGTGCACACCCTTTTCGAGGAGAACCTCGCAACCGTCGGCAGCCTCGGTGAGCACATCGACGGCGTCGAGACACTACAGGAAGCCACCCGGGACTGGTCTCCCGAACGGGTCGCACCTGTAACCGGGATTAGCGCCGAGCGTATCCGGGACTTGGCCCGTCAACTCGCGGGCACCGAGAAGGCTGTCGTCTACGGCCGAATTGGCCTGTGCAATCAGGAATTCGGCAGCCTAGCCAGCTGGCTCGTCGACGTGGTCAACATCCTTACCGGTCATTTCGATACACCCGGCGGGGCGATGTTCCCGCGGCCGGCGGTCTGGACCGTCACCGCGCAACCGCAGCCGGGACTGGAGGGTGGTCTGGCGGAGTTCGGCCGATGGTCGACCCGGGTGCGAGGCGCCAAGGAGGTCCTCGGTCAGGTCCCGGTGTCATGTCTGGTCGAGGAGATCGCCACCCCGGGCGAGGGTCAGATCAAGGCCTTGATCACGGTGGCGGGAAATCCGGTGCTGTCCACGCCCGGTGGGCACCGACTCGATGAGGTACTGCCGCAACTCGATGCGATGATCGCAGTCGACCTGTGGCTCAACGAGACCACCCGCCATGCCGATGTGATCCTGCCCGGGCCCTCGCCGCTGGAGACGCCGCACCATGACGATCTGATTCTGGCGTTCGCCATCAACTCCATCGCTAATTACTCCGCGCCGGTGTTCTTTCCGCCGAATCGTGATCGTCCCGAGGAGTGGGAGATCCTGATCCGGTTGACCGGATTGTGTGCGGGCACACCTGCCGAGGATGTCGACGTGGCGGCGATCGACGACGGGTTCTTCGATTATCTGTGTTTCACCCAGGGTCTGGACGGGGCACAGATCCGCAGCCACTACAGCTACGGCGGTCCGGAGCGCATCCTGGACCTGACGCTGCGCACCGGACCGTTCGGAGACTTCTACGGCGAGGTTCCCGACGGGCTGACGCTGGCCAAACTCAAGGAACAACCCAACGGCATCAACTTCGGCCCGATGATCCCGCAGGTTCCCGAGATCCTCAACACCGTCGACAAGAAGATCCGGCTGGCACCGCCGTATCTGCTCGACGATCTTCCGCGGCTGGCCGCCCGGCTGCACCGCGAACCTGACGATCTAGTGCTCGTCAGCCGTAGGCATCTACGGTCGAACAACTCGTGGTTCCACAACGTTTCGGCTCTGATGAAGGGCCGTGATCGCTGCACGCTGCTGATGCATCCCGAGGATGCGGCCAAGCGCGGAGTGAACTCCGGGGACACCGTCACCGTCGTATCCTCGGCCGGCGAAATCGAGGTGCCGGTGGAGATCACCGACGCGATCAAGGCGGGCGTGGTGTCGATGCCACACGGCTGGGGACACGGTCAGCCCGGCACCCGGCTCGGGGTGGCCAATGCCTCTCCCGGGGTGAACACCAACATCCTGTCGCCGCCGACCTTCCTCGACGAGCCGTCGGGCAACGGCGCGCTCAATGGCATCCCGGTCACCGTCGCTGTTGTCGCTGAGTAGCGTCAGATGCACGGTGTGCACGTCATTCCCAACGAAACGATCTTTCCCACCGAAACGCAAGGAGTCCCATCATGAGTCCTGCCGAGACAGACCAAGCCGTCAGCAGTGCCGGTGCGGCCATGGGAGAAGCCATCGGCATCTTCATGCTGCACCCGGAGACATTCGGCGAGAGCATCGCCGCCGGTTACACCAATCCGCTCGCTGGTTATGTCGCGGGCCGCGGCGGTGTGCTGGGTGACGCGACCGGCGCCGCGGTGAGCTCGGTGTTCACCGTCTTCGAACCCACCTTCACCGGCGCGTGCTGGGACGAAGGCGTAGCGGTGCGGGGTGCGAAGGGTGCCGCCGAGGTGTACTGGAACCAGGTCGCCGGGTTCGGCCGCAAGTACTTCACCGGTGCCGAGGGTCTCGACCGCATCGCCGCACTGGGAGAGAAGGTCATCGCCGCCACACCCGATGGCGGCCTTCCCCTGTACGCCGGCTGGCGCACCATGCCGTTGGCCGCCGACGCCCCGGGGCGCGCACTTCAGGTGATGTTCGTGCTGCGCGAGCTGCGGGCGGGCGTGCACTTCGGCGCGCTGACGGTGTCCGACGTGACCCCCGTCGAGGCACATATGTTGCACGGCGGCAAGGAGTACACCCAGATGTTCGGCTGGCCTGAGCCGTTCGCCGACGGCGCGGACAAGAAGGATCGCTATGCCGATGTTGAGGCGGCAACCAATCGCCGGATGACCGACATTTTCGGCGCCGCACTCGGCCATGACGAGATTGCCGAACTCGCCCGGTTGAGCGAAGGCGCGTTGGTCGCGCTGAAAGCCAATGTCCCGGGGTGAGTTGCTCAGGGGTGAGCTTTCCGGCGCTTAAGCTGCGCAGATGCCGTTAGCCGACGGCCAGATCTTCGCCGGATACATCATCGGGCGCATTCTCGGCGCCGGTGGGATGGGCGAGGTCTACCTGGCCCGGCACCCCCGGTTGCCGCGGCACGACGCTCTGAAGGTGCTCGGCGTTGAGGTCAGTCACGACGAGGAGTACCGGCAGCGGTTCAACCAGGAAGCCGAGATGGTGGCGACGCTGCGCCATCCGAACATCGTCACCATCTACGACCGCGGCGACTTCGACGGCCAGTTATGGATCGCGATGGAATTCGTTGACGGCACCGACGCCTCCCGGCTACTCACCGACAAGTATCCGAAGGGCATTCCGCCCGCCGAAGTGTTGCGGATCATTACCCCGATCGCTGACGCTCTGGACTACGCGCACAGCCGTGGGCTGTTGCACCGCGATATCAAGCCTGCCAACATTCTGTTGGGCGTCCCGGAATCAGCTGATGACCGAATTATGTTGGTGGACTTCGGGGTTGCCCGTTGGATCGGCCAGTCCAGTGATTTGACCGGTTCCGATATGACGGTCGGAACAGTGAACTATGCCGCGCCCGAGCAACTCAAAGG
>Ga0114964_10001640_pt1 | contig 16252 bp, 17 predicted proteins | sample C_131016_MF_Meta_FD_92638 | JGI IMG/M metagenome (GOLD analysis project Ga0114964, IMG submission 92638) | Freshwater microbial communities from Lake Croche, Canada to study carbon cycling - C_131016_MF_MetaG | ecosystem: Environmental > Aquatic > Freshwater > Lake | place: Lake Croche, Canada... | reverse complement strand
CTGGAAGCTATTATTGCCGGAGAAACCAGCAAAGTGGCGGCGCGGCGGTTCGGTATCAGTCCGCGCACGATCGAGGTGCATCGGGCCCATATTCTTGCTAAATGCGGGGCACGCAATACCGCCGATTTGTTGCGGATTGTTTTGAACGGCCAGAAATAGGGGGTTCCCCGCTGTTTCCGGATAAATTTTTTAATCATTGACTGGAGAACAACGGTGCAGAAAATCGCACGCTTTACCCATTTGATTGCGCCCGAAGCTCTTAAAAAGGAATTGGCTCGTCTGGTCGACACGCTGGAAAGCAATGGTTACCGCACCACCGATATGGATTTCTCCGATATCGTCGCCCAGAAAATGGCGCGTGATTGCGTGAAACGGATCACCGATGTCGGAGCGCGGGTTAAAAACCACAGTTGGGAATATACGTCCCACCACGGCCTTAGCATCAAAATCTATCTCACCCATGAAGTCGATCTGATCCTCGCAGAAAAAATGCTCGGCTAGACAGTCGAGACCCGATGCTGGTCCCTATGCCGATGCTGCATGCAATTTTGCATGGCAGTGCCAACAGTGCCTCCGCCTTCTCAACAGAACTGCTTTCCCTTATGACTGAAGGGATAGAGATCTTTCAAAGTCGTTGATGTGGATGGCGTATGGTTTTGCCTGAATGACACTTTCCTTTCCTGCAACCCCTCAGCGCTCCGTGACACGCATAGCCATCGGCCAGCTGGTGCCCATGGCGCTTTGTCTTGCCAGCGGGGCGGTGGCCGGAGGTCTGGGTCTTCCGGCAGGGTGGCTGTGTGGCGCGTTGGGCATGGCGGCGTTTCTGTCCTCGACAGGGCGTGCCGATCCGATGCTGCCGGATTTGCGCGATTTTGCCCTGCTGCTGTCCGGCCTGTCGATCGGTCTGAGCGTGACACCCGAGACAGTGGCCCGCTTTGCGACCATTCCGCTGAGTTTGAGCATCATGTGTGTGGCGGTCATCTCCATCACATGGGGGTCGGCCTTCGTGTTGATGCGCCTGTATGGCTGGCGCAAGCTGGATGCCTTGCTGGCGTCCGCTCCCGGCGCCCTATCGACCACGCTGGTCATCGCCTATGAAAACAATGCCAAAGTCTCGCATGTGGTGATTGTCCAGCTGTTCCGGCTGTTTATGCTGATGGCTGTTCTGCCATCGGTGATTGCGGCCGGGGTTGGCGGGCCTGCTATTGCGCTGGATAACACGACATTGTTGTCACCCTCCCAGTTTGCGTTGGTCTGTGCCTGTGCCCTGGTTTTGAGCTGGGTGCTGGCGCGCCTGAACATGCCGACCTATTTCCTGTTGGGCGGGATGGTTGCGGCGGGAGCCCTGACGGGCTCGGCACTGGTGGATGGCCGGATGCCGCAAGTCCTCGCCAATATGAGTTTTTCGCTGGTGGGCTGGTTTATCGGCGAACGTTTCCGCGGGATCAGGCTGCGTGATGTCTTCGCTCTGACGGGTCCGATGGTCGCCTCATTTGCCGTCACAGCCCTCGTGGCCTTTGCCTTTTCGGAATTGATCGTCGCACTGTCGCATATTCCGCAATCGGAGGCGATTGTGGCCTTTGCACCGGGCGGAGTCGAGGCCATGAGCATTCTCGCTCTGGCCCTCAACCTCGATCCGGTGTTTGTTGCCTCCCACCACATCGTGCGGTTCATGTTTATCGGCACGTGCATGCCGATTGCCATCAAATTATGGCCACGCCTGTTCGGCATCGGTACGGATGGTGGACCGGATTAAACCTGATTACGAGGTTTTGGCAGGCACCAGGCGCCAGCCTTTGGCCGAGAGACAGGCATTATAGGAATTCTGGCGCGGCACGGCATTCATATCCTGCGTCCCGTAGGTCGGTGGCACATAGCTGCCGGGAACATAATCACAGGAGCGGCCATAATAGGTGCGGTAGCAACTGCGATAGCCCGATGTGACATAGGCTCCGCTGGTCTGCACCACAACAGGCTGGTAGGGATACATCCGGTCAACACTGATATGGCACTGGGCGCTGTCGTTGGTCATATCGGCAGCGGGACGGTTGGGGTTGACCCACTGATATTGCTGGCAAGCGCCGAGCAGCAAGGGGACGCCCAGAGCGGCCAGACGGAGTGTGCGTTTCATGATCATTGTCTTGTATCCTGTCAGCGGGCCGCTTCGACGAGTTCAGCCTAATCCGCGTTAATCATAACGCCGAATAAGGCTGCGGGTGAAGCCTCAATTGCGTAAATCCTGCCATAAAATACGCAAAGTTTTTCCGGATGTGCTAAACACTCAGAAAAGGCTGCGGATTGGCCCTTTCGGTGACAAAAACGAGAACATTGAACGTGATGAAGTCATTCACCCGGCGCAATATTGTATCGGCTCTTCTGGCCTCGACAGCATTGTCGGCGGGAATGGGCCCTCTTTCAGCCCAGACCCAGCCGCAAGGCCAGTCGCAGAACGCGGCGCGCAGCAAACCGGCGGTTCCGCGGACTGTGTTTGCCCATGATGACGTGGTGCGGCGGGCACGCGAATTGTCCGAGACCGAATATGATGCCACCGTGCCACCCTTGCCTGCCGAGCTGGCGGCGCTGGATTTTGACGCCTGGCGCGAAATCCGGTTCCGTGGCGACAAGGATCCGCTGGGCGATCCACGCCAGCGGTTCCATTTGCAGACGTTCCATGCCGGGCATCTGTTCCAGCGTGCCGTGCAGTTGAATTTGGTGCGTGACCGCTATTCCGAACCCTATGCCTATTCGGCGGATTCTTTCGATTATGGCAAAACCCGTTTCCAGAAACCGTTGCCTGCCGATCTGGGCTATGCCGGTTTCCGTGTCCATTACCCGTTGGGTGGAGCGACCTCCTCGGACGAGCTGATCTCGTTTCTGGGTGCGACCTATTTCCGTTTTCTGGGCAGCAACCAGCAATACGGCCTCTCGGCGCGCGGTTTGGCGATCGGCACAGGCAATCTCGACAATCGCGAGGAATTTCCGTTTTTCAAGGAATTCTGGATCGAACGGCCCGACCCCAAAACCGATATGATTTCGATCCATGCCCTGCTGGACAGTCCGTCGGTGGCCGGGGCCTACCGGTTCGATATCTATCCCTCGGCCGAAACCAGTGTGGATGTGACAGCGACCCTCTATCCGCGCCGCCGCATGACCCGGGTGGGCATGGCCCCGCTGACCTCGATGTATTTTCTGGGCGAAAACGACCGCCATCTGAACGACCGCAACAAATATGACGAATTCCGTGCCGAATTGCATGATTCCGACGGATTGCTGATGCGAACCGTCGATCAGGAATGGGTCTGGCGGCCCTTGAAGAATCCGCTGGTGCAGGAAGTGCAACGCTTTGATGCCCGCAATATCCGCGGTTTCGGCCTGATGCAGCGCGACCGTCGCTACGAGCATTACCAGGATATCGAACTGGCTTACGAGGATCGTCCCTCCTACTGGATCGAGCCCAAGGAAGACTGGGGTTCGGGCGTGGTCGAACTGGTCGAACTGGCGACCAAAGACGAAACCGCCGACAATATCGTGGTGGCCTTTGTGCCCGACAATGCGCTGGAGCCGGGCAAGCCTTTCACCTTCTCCTATCGCATCCGCTCGATGAATGACGGGCTGGATCTGCACAAGCTCGGCTATGTCGGCAATACCTTTACCGCTCCGGCTTTCGCTCTGGGCTCCAACGAGCAGCAATCGGCCAATACGCGGCGGTTCATGGTGGATTTTACCGGCGGAGAAATGGATTACTATCTCAAAAATCCGTCATTGCTGAAAGTCGTGGCATCCGCCCGCAATGCCAAAGTCTTCCGCACTTTTCTGGTTCCCAACCCCAAGGGCAAGGGATTCAGGGCGATGATCGATGTCCGGTTCGAGGAGAATCAGGTGGGAACCGTGCGGGCCTATCTGCAAGCAGGACAAAAACCGGTCACCGAAACCTGGACCTATGCCTGGCGGATCTATAATTTTTAGCCGCCGGCCCTCTGACCGGCTCGACATTTCCGGCCAGGTCGTGTAAGAGCGCGCTTCAACTTAAAACAGCGGTGCCAAACGCTGGTGACAAGCAAACCCTCACGAGGAGGGGGCGCGAGGATCCGAAAAGGCAGGAGATTAATATGGATATTATTCAGCAGCTCGAAAAAGAGCAGGCCGAGAAGCTTGCGGCTTTGCGTCCGACCCCGGACTTCCAGCCCGGCGACACCCTTCAGGTCAACGTGAAGGTGATCGAAGGCGAACGCAGCCGCGTGCAGGCCTATGAAGGCGTCTGCATCGCCCGCAATGGCGGCGGCCTCAATGAAAGCTTCACCGTCCGTAAAATCAGCTATGGCGAAGGCGTGGAACGTGTGTTTCCGGTCTATTCCCCGCTGATCGAATCCATCAAAGTGGTGCGTCGTGGCAAGGTGCGTCGTGCGAAGCTGTATTACCTGCGCGACCGTCGCGGTAAATCGGCCCGTATCGTCGAGCGCAAGACCGGCCACGGCACGGCGGCCCATATCGCCAATCGCGCCGAAAACAGCCACAGCGAAGACTAATCGCCGCCTGAAATCAGAACAAGAAAACGCGGCCGCATGGCCGCGTTTTTTTTGGTCCGATTTGGTTTCAGATTATCGAATTGGGCTCTTTCCCTTTGGCAAGGAAAGGATTAAATCAAATCCTTGCATTATTATTCAGACAATCAGTGAGATCACGAATGGCTCCGCGCACGCTTTATGACAAAATCTGGGATGATCATGTTGTCGATACGCAGTCGGATGGCACATGCCTTCTGTATATTGACCGCCATCTCGTCCATGAAGTGACAAGCCCGCAGGCTTTCGAAGGGCTGCGGATGAGCAAGCGCAAGGTGCGCGCGCCTGAAAAGACTTTGGCAGTCGTGGATCACAACGTGCCGACCTCCGACCGGTCGCATGGCATCACCGATCCGGAAGCCGCCACCCAGGTGGCGGCGCTGGCCGAGAATGCCCGTGAATTCGGCATCGAATATTTCAACGAACTCGACAAGCGTCAGGGCGTTGTCCACATCATCGGACCCGAACAGGGCTTTACCCTGCCCGGCACCACCATTGTCTGCGGAGACAGCCACACCTCGACCCATGGCGCTTTCGGTGCTTTGGCGCACGGGATCGGCACCTCCGAAGTCGAGCATGTGCTGGCGACCCAGACCCTGATCCAGACCAAAGCCAAAAACATGCTGATCACGGTGGATGGCACATTGCCGCATCATGTGACGGCAAAGGACATCATTCTCGCCATTATCGGCGAAATCGGGACCGCTGGCGGTACCGGCCATGTGATGGAATATGCCGGTGAGGCCATCCGCAGCCTGTCGATGGAAGGCCGGATGACGGTCTGCAACATGTCGATCGAGGGCGGCGCCCGTGCGGGTCTGATCGCGCCGGATGAAAAGACCTATGCCTATCTCAAAGGCCGGCCTAAATCTCCCAAAGGCGTGCAATGGGATGCCGCGATGCGCTATTGGGAAACCCTCAAGACCGATGAAGGCGCCCATTTCGACCGTGAAATCCGGCTTGATGCCGGCAATCTGCCGCCCATCGTCACCTGGGGCACCAGCCCCGAGGATGTGGTGACCATTGCCGGCACGGTGCCGCGTATCGAAGATGCCAAAACCGAGGCCAAACGCGTCTCGATTGCCCGTGCGCTTGACTATATGGGCCTGAAGGGCGGTGAAAAAATTACCGATCTGGCTGTTGACCGGGTGTTTATCGGGTCCTGCACCAATGGCCGCATCGAAGATTTGCGCGCCGCGGCCCATTTCGTGGCTGGCAAGACCATCAATAGCAATGTCAGCGCCATGATTGTTCCGGGATCGGGCCTTGTGAAGCAGCAGGCCGAAGAAGAAGGTCTCGACAAAATCTTCAAGGCGGCAGGCTTTGACTGGCGCGAGCCGGGTTGCTCGATGTGTCTGGCCATGAATGCCGACAAGCTGGCACCGGGCGAGCGTTGCGCGTCAACCTCCAACCGCAATTTCGAAGGCCGTCAGGGTTTCAAGGGCCGCACGCATCTCGTGTCGCCTGTCATGGCGGCTGCGGCAGCCATTGCCGGCCATTTTGTCGATGTCCGCGACTGGCACTGACCCATTGTTCCAAACGGTTTCAAAAACCCTGCCCCGGCAGGGTTTTTTTATGCCTACCAGCATTCGCGCACATAATTGGTGCGCCATTGACCCCAGAAGGAATCCCAATAGGGCACAGCGCGATTGGTGCAACGTGGCTCATAACGGTGATGGTGGTGCCAGTTGTGGCGATAGCCATATCCATAGTTAGAACCATCATTGTCCCGGTAGGGGTTGGCATGATGGCGTTCGTTGCGGTTATGATTGTAATAATCGGCCTTGGCGGGTTGCAGAGTGACCAGATTGGCTCCGACGATGCTGGCACAAAGCCATAGAACAAGGGTGATCGCGGTTTTCGGACGGGTTGCGGATTCGGTCATTGTCGCCTCCTTCGGCTGATACGGAGACAGAATAGGATCCCGAAGCTGAACGCAGGCCGAAGCCTGTGTTCATTTGCTGTTTATCGAGTGCGGTTTACCAGCATTGGCGCACATAATGGGTGCGGTATTCGCCCCACAACATATCCCAAGTGCGTTCGGCACGGGTTGTGCAGCGGGGTTGATAATACTGGTTGTTGCGCCATCCATAATGGTTGCCGCCCCGATTGGACTGCTTTTTTGGTGTCACGTGCTGGCGCTGTCTGTTGTTGTCGCGTCCGTTATCATCGGCACTGGCAGGCTGCGTCATGATGGCTGTTGCACCGATGAGGCTGGCGCAAAGCCATAAGGCAAGTAATGTTGCGCGTTTGTAGGCTTTGTGTGTGTTGGTCATCCTATCCTCCTCTTTAAAGGGCACTCCGGAAAAGAGGGCTGAAACCTTTGGTCAGCAGGTCACTGTCTGCTGCAAACATGGTCAAGTGATGGCGTGACAGGCAACGCTTGTCTCTGCTATAGAGAGGGCCTCTTTTTGCATCATGTCAGCTGACGGAACCTCTCATGCAACCCTTTACCACCCTGACCGGCGTTGCCGCGCCAATGAAGATCACCAATGTCGACACCGACATGATCATTCCCAAGCAATATCTCAAGACGATTAAGCGCACCGGTCTGGCCGTGGGTTTGTTTGCCGAGTTGCGGTTCAACGAAGATGGCAGCGAGAACACGGATTTTGTTCTCAACCAGCCGGCCTATCGCAATGCGCAAATTCTGGTAGCGGGTGACAATTTCGGCTGCGGTTCCTCGCGCGAACATGCTCCCTGGGCCTTGCTGGATTTCGGCATCCGTTGCGTGATTTCGACCAGCTTCGCCGATATTTTCTACAATAACTGCTTCAAAAACGGCATTCTGCCGATCAAGGTCTCGCAAGAAGAGCTCGACCAGCTGATGGAAGAAGCCGGACGCGGTGCCAATGCGACCCTGTCGGTTGATCTCGAAGCCCAGGAAATCCACGGTTCGGACGGCCATGTCGTCCATTTCGACATTGATTCTTTCCGCAAGCACTGCATGCTGAACGGTCTCGATGACATCGGCCTGACCATGGAAAAGGACAAGGCGATCGACGCGTTCGAAAGCAAGACAGCGCAGTCACGTTCCTGGCTGTAAGAACGGCCTTCGGCCTCGGGCCAAAAGGACCGGATCGGCGTTTTGCTCTGATCCGGTGCACTGTTGTTATCATTTGATAGTGTGAATGCGGCTGGTTGCGGTGCCAAGGCGTGCCCCAGCCCAGAATAAGGAGAACTCGCATGGCATCGTTTAACCTGTTGCTCCTGCCCGGTGACGGCATCGGCCCCGAAGTGATGACCGAGGTCAAAAAATTGCTCGACTGGATGAATTCGACCGGTCTGGCCAAATTCGAGACCGAAGCCGATCTGGTCGGTGGTGCGGCCTATGATGCGCACAAGGTCTCGATTACCGATCAGGCCGTGAAAATGGCCGGCGATGCCGATGCCGTGCTGTTCGGCGCGGTCGGTGGCCCGCAATGGGACAGCGTGCCCTATGACGCCCGCCCCGAAGCCGGTCTGTTGCGCCTGCGCAAAGATCTGGAAATGTTTGCCAATCTGCGTCCGGCCATCTGCTATCCCGCTCTGGCCTCTGCCTCCTCGCTCAAGCCCGAGATTGTCGAAGGTCTCGACATCATGATCGTGCGCGAATTGACCGGCGGCGTGTATTTCGGCGAGCCGAAGGAAATCGTCACGCTTGAAAACGGTGAAAAGCGCGGTGTCGATACCCAGGTCTACACCACCCATGAAATCGAGCGGATCGGCCGGGTGGCGTTCGAGCTGGCCCGCAAGCGTGGCAACAAGGTGACCTCGTCGGAAAAACGCAATGTAATGCGCTCCGGCCTGCTGTGGAACCAGGTGATCACCGACCTGCACAAGCGCGAATATTCCGATGTGGTACTCGAGCATATGCTGGCCGATGCCCTGGGCATGCAGCTGGTGCGCTGGCCCAAGCAGTTCGACGTGATCGTCACCGACAATCTGTTCGGCGATATGCTGTCGGATGTCGCCTCGATGCTGACCGGCTCGCTCGGCATGCTGCCGTCGGCGTCGATGGGCGTGGCCGATCCTGTCACCGGCAAGCGCAAGTCGATGTACGAGCCCGTCCACGGCTCGGCACCCGATATTGCCGGCAAGGGTCTTGCCAATCCGATTGCGATGATGGGGTCGTTCGCGATGGCCCTGCGTTATTCACTCGGTTTGGGCGAAGCCGCCGATATGGTTGAAAAGGCTATTTCCAACGTGCTTAACAGCGGCTTGCGCACCAAGGACATCGCCGCAGCCGGCCAGAATGCCGTCAGCACACAGGAAATGGGTGCGGCCATCATCAAGGAAGTCCAGCACATCGCTGGTTGATTTGACAATCGGGCGGCGGGTGCATGAAAAATCCACTCCCTTTCGCCTGATTGACATTGCCGTCCGCTCATGATTGAGAAACGGGGTAAGGGAACGTGTCGCCTTTTGCGGGCAGCACCGTCACCGGAACAGGAAACGAAAGACGCGTCATGACCGTGGCCACTTTTCATAAACCCACGACCAAACCAGCCGCCAAACGCGGCTGGACGCGCTGACGCATTCTCTCTCCGGAACTCCCCCGGCGGGGGGTAGGGTGAAACCGCACAAGCGGTCAACTCGAAATCGGGGGAGACGGTTTAAAATCAGGATCAAAGACATGGCTTTCAAGGTCGCTGTTGTCGGGGCCACAGGTAATGTGGGCCGTGAAATTCTCTCCATTTTGTCAGAACGGGCGTTTCCCGTCAGTGAAGTTGTTGCATTGGCGTCCAGCCGTTCGCTCGGCACGGAAGTGTCGTTCGGTGACAAGATTTTGAAAACGCAGGTGCTTGACCATTACGATTTTTCCGATGTCGATCTGTGCCTGATGTCGGCAGGGTCCGGCATTTCGAAGGAATGGTCGCCCAAGATTGCCGCGCAAGGTTGCCTTGTGATCGATAATTCCTCGTGCTGGCGCTATGATCCGACCGTGCCTCTGGTGGTGCCGGAAGTGAATGCCGATGTGCTGGCTCCGTTTTTTGCCGATCCCAAGTGCACCCGCATCATTGCCAACCCGAATTGCTCCACGGCGCAATTGGTGGTCGCGCTGAAGCCTTTGCACGACAAGGCCGTGATCAAGCGCGTGGTGGTGTCGACCTATCAATCGGTGTCGGGAGCCGGCAAGGAGGCGATGGATGAATTGTTCACCCAGACCCGTGCTTTGCTGACCACCGGCGAGGTCAAGGTCAACAAGTTCCCCAAGCGCATCGCTTTCAATCTGATTCCGCAGATCGACGTATTTATGGATGACGGCTTCACCAAAGAAGAATGGAAGATGACCGAGGAAACCAAGAAAATCCTCGATCCCGCCATTCAGCTGACGGCCACTTGCGTGCGCGTGCCGGTGTTTATCTCGCATTCCGAAGCGGTGAATGTGGAGTTCGAAAAGCCGATTTCCGCCACCGAGGCCCGCGCCTTGCTGCGTTCGGCCCCCGGCTGTCTGGTGATCGACAAGCGCGAACCCGGTGGCTACATCACCCCTCATGAAGCGACCGGTGAAGATGCCACTTATATCTCGCGTATCCGCGAGGATCACACGGTTGAAAACGGCCTGGCCTTCTGGTGCGTGTCCGACAATCTGCGCAAGGGCGCGGCATTGAACGCCATCCAGATCGCCGAAGCCTGCATCAACCGCAAGCTGATCAAGGCCAAAAAGGCCTGATTGCATGTTATGATGCCGAAAATCAAAGCCCGATGGGAAACCATCGGGCTTTTTTGATGGCTTACACGGCTTCTGCGCGAAACAGCGACACCCGCGCCCGGGCTTCGGGTTCTGCAGGGGTGAACAGGCCGGTATGCGGATCGCGGATGGCCAGCACCCCTGTCGTGACATCGAAATAGGCGCCGTGCAGCTGCAGCTTGCCGCGAGAGACCAGCGTGCTGACGCAAGGAAATGTCATCAGATTATCAAGGCTCTGGGCAATCGACATCAGCGCAAGCTTTTCGACATAATCGCCGAGCGGTGTCTGCCCGCGCGGTCCGGCGCGTTCGGCAGCCGGTTTGATCAGCGTCATCCATTGGCCGATGAAATCGCCGGGCGACAGCGGAGCCGAGTCATCGGCAAAGGCCCGCACGCCGCCGCAGCGGCCATGGCCCAGCACCACGATATGTTTGACGCGCAGGGCCTGCACCGCAAATTCCAGCGCGGCCGAGGTGCCGTGGAACACGCCTTGGGTTTCGAACGGCGGCACCATATTGGCGACATTGCGGACCACGAAGACTTCGCCCGGGCGCGCGTCGAAAATCACCTCGGGCGAGACACGGCTGTCGCAGCAGCCGATGACCATCACTTCGGGCTGCTGGCCGGAGCCCGACAATTCTTCGAAACGATGCTGCTCTTGCGGAAAACGGCCCGACATGAAGGCCTTATAGCCTTCGCGAAGCCGTGGCGGAAATACATAACCTGAGGAAACGTCTTGATGATCGGTCATCCTGTGTGCTCCTGTCCAGTTAAGCCTGCTTGGAGGTAGTGGAGACCAGGCTGTTTATCAACCCTGTATTTTGCTCATTTTGCGGTTTCGGGACGTTCGTCCGAGCGGGTATAGATGGCGGCACTGGCCAGCAGGATCAGGCCGAACAGCAAAAACAGTTTTGAAAAAGCCGCTGCCGGGGCGGTGCCGAGATCGAGTGTGGCCTGCACAAATTGTCCCGAGCCATACTGGAGTACGCCCGCTCCGCCGATGAACAGGAAATTCAGCCAGGTAATACCGCGCCCCAGCACATCGGCGGGAATGAACAGCTTGGCATGGCTCATCAATATGCCGTAGGTCAGTCCGGCCGCCCCGGCAAGGCCGAGGCAGACCAGCGAGATCACAAGGCTTTCGGGCCCGAACAGGCCCATGGTGATGAAGCTGAAGGCGGTGATCAGACTGCCCCACAGGGTGGTGCGGCGCGGCGAGCCGCTCCAGCGCTCGATCGGGCCATAGGCCAGCGCGCCGATGGTCATGGTCACGCTCATCATCAGGGCGACCAGACCCAATTCCTGCAGGTCAGACCCGTGCACATCCCTGAAAAACGGGGTGATCCACAGGCTGCGCGTGGCGACAATCACCGCATAGCTGATCACGGTCAGCGGCATCAGCGGCCACAGGTCTCTGATCCCGATAATCCGGCGGATACCCTGCCAGAGGCCGCTGGACGGTCCGGAGGAAACAATCACCGGCGGATCTTTGAGCATGGTCAGAATGAAAGTGGCGCTCAGTCCGGTCAGCAGCACGATGACACCGAGGCTCCAGCGCCAGCCGACATGCGCGACCCCCCAGGCGAGCGGGCTCGAACTGATCAGATTGCCGAACGATCCCAGACCGATCATCAGCGAGGCCATCATGGCAAAACGATCGGCCGGATAGGAGCGGCCAAACACGAACAGCGATCCCATCAGCACCGGCGAACAGCCGATGCCGATCAAAGCCATACCGAACAGGCAGTCATGATAGGAGCGGGCCAGCGCAAACCAGATCCCGCCGATCACCGCCATCATCAGCAAGCCGCCCACGGTGCGGCGGGGGCCGAACCGGTCGAGCAAAAAGCCGACGGGAAATTGCGCCACCGCAAAAGTGGCAAACCAGATGGCCGAGACCGCACCGAGATCGGCGGCATTCAGTCCCAGTTCGTGCGTCAGATCCACCGCAATCACACTGAGAAACACGCGGAAAAACTGGCTCAGTATATAGGCCGATAACAGGGAGATAAAAACCAATGCCGTGATCCGCTTGTGCGCTGCCAATGCTGTCATAGTGCCGTTTCCGGACAACAAATCAAAGCCTGATTATCTTTTAAGCAGATCCGGCCGTCTGGTCTGCGTGAGGTGCAAGGCTTGGTCGCGCCGCCATTGTGCGATTTTCTTGTGGTCGCCCGACAGCAGAATATCGGGAATGGTTTGGCCTTCCCATTCGCGCGGACGGGTATAATGGGGATATTCGAGCAGGCCGTGTTCGAAACTCTCGTCCTCGCCGGAGGCCTCTTTGCCCATCACGCCGGGGATCAGCCGCACGCAGGCATCCAGTAGCACCATGGCCGCCATTTCGCCGCCCGACAGAATGTAATCGCCGATCGAGATTTCCTCGAGCTGGCGTGCGCCGATCACACGTTCGTCGACGCCTTCGAAGCGGCCGCATATGATTACGGCTCCGGGACCACTAGCCAGTTCGCGCACGCGGGCCTGGGTCAAAGGTCTGCCGCGCGGCGACATCAGCAGGCGCGGACGCGGATCACCGGCAGGGCTTGCGGCATCAATCGCCGCGGCCAGAATGTCGGCGCGCAGCACCATGCCCGCGCCACCGCCCGCCGTGGTGTCATCGACCGTGCGGTGCCGGCCCTGTCCGTGCTGGCGGATGTCATAGGCTGCGAGCGACCAGAGACCCTCCTGCAAGGCGGTGCCTGCCAGCGACTGGCCGAGTGGTCCGGGAAACATATCGGGATAAAGGGTCAGAACGGTGCAGGAAAAGTGCCATGTCGCAGACTTTGCCTGTTGTGCGAGGGGCTGATCGCCGCTCATGCCTTGTCGCGTCCGCTTTTCTTGGGTTTGTCTTCGTCCTGACCGGCCGGCGGCGGGCTATCGACGCCGAAATCGGCGGGCGGACGGGCATGGATGATCTTTTGCGCCAGATCGATGGTCGGCACAAAAGCCTTGGTAAAGGGCAAGAGTGCGGTCGGGCCGGGGCGTTTGAGCTTGATGTCGAGCATGTCACCCGCGCCAAAATTCATCAGGCCGACCACCTGGCCGATTGCCTCTCCGGTCTCGTCCAGCACTGTCAGGCCGACCAGATCGGCATGGTAGAATTCGTCATCATCCTCGACCGGCGGCAATTGGCCGCGCGCCACCGACAGGACAAGATTGGTAATGGCTTCGGCAGCCGTCCGATCGCCCACACTGTCGAGCCGTGCAATGATGATATCATCCTTGACAGGACGCAGCGGTTTGATGCGATAGGTTTTGCCGTCGGCTCCCGACAGCGGGCCGTAATCACCGACCGCCATCGGATCTTCGGTGAAGGATTTGATCCGCACCTCGCCGCGCAGGCCGTGGGGGGCACCCACAACCGCAATCACGACATGATCCGCCGGCCTCTGGTTGCGCGGCTCCGCATCCGCCTTGGCGGCAGGGGTGAGGAGCACGGAATCAGCAGGCCGACGAGCCATTGTATGATCTCTTGTTACCAGCGAACCGGATTATTAGGCTGCTGGAGCTTCGGCAGGCGCTGCAGCGGCTTCAGCAGCGGCTGCATTGGCGGCAGCACGTTCCTGAGCCTTCTTTTTTGGCTGGGCCTTTTCAGGATTGTTACGCGCCTTGCGCTTCAACAGGCCCATGGCATCCAGAAAACGCTCGACGCGATCGGTTGGCTGTGCGCCCTTGGCCAGCCATTCCTTGGCCTTCTCGGCATCCAGCTTCACGCGCTCGGCATTGTCCTTGGCCAGCATCGGGTTGAATGTGCCGATCTTTTCGATGAAGCGGCCATCGCGTGGGTAGCGGCTGTCGGCGACAACGATCGAATAATGGGGACGCTTCTTGGCACCACCACGGGCGAGGCGAATTTTCAAAGACATGGTCAATCCTTACTTAAAGTTCCGTCGATGAGAGAAGACCCGATCACGGCTGACGGAAGCCGTTGATCCGGCCTGTTGTTATTTTTTCTTCCCCCCGAAAGGGTTGAAAGCCGACAAACCGGGCATGCCCGACATTTTGGGCGCAAGGCCCGGTAAAACAGGTGCTTTGCCACCCGCCGGAAAACCCGCAGGCGGTTGGGCAGGCAGACCGCCTGCACCGGGGAACGGGGGCAAGCCCCCGCCACCCTGCATGGCACGTGCCTGTTCGATCATTTCGGGGGTGGGCTGCGGCATTCCTCCGCCCATTCCTCCGCCCATGCCGAACATCTGGGCCAGACCGGCCATCGGCCCGCGTTTGGCCTGACCCATCTGTTTCATCATGTCCGCTGTCTGGCGGTGCATTTTCAGCAATTTGTTGATGTCTTCGACCTTGGTGCCCGAGCCCGAGGCAATGCGCTTCTTGCGCGAGGCTTTGAGAATATCGGGATTGCGCCGTTCGGCGCGGGTCATGGAATCGATGATGGCCTTCTGCCGTTTGACCACGCGCTCGTCGAGATTGGCCGAGGCGATCTGGTCTTTCATCTTGGCGACACCGGGCAACATGCCAAGCAGGCCGCCGACCCCGCCGATCTGTTCGATCTGGGTCAGCTGGTCGCGCAAATCCTCGAGATCGAATTTCCCACGCCGCATCTTGTCGGCGATGCGCTTGGCCTTTTCCGCGTCCAGCGTTTCCGAGGCTTTTTCGACGAGCGACACAATATCGCCCATGCCCAGAATACGGTTGGCAATGCGCGAAGGATGGAAATCCTCCAGCGCATCCATTTTTTCGCCCATGCCAACCAGTTTGATCGGCTTGCCGGTCACGGCCCGCATCGACAGGGCCGCGCCTCCGCGGCCGTCACCATCCACGCGGGTCAGCACGATGCCGGTAATGCCCACGCGGTCTTCGAAGGCGCGGGCTGTGTTCACCGCATCCTGACCGGTCAGTGCATCGGCGACCAGCAGCACTTCATGCGGCTTGGCAATGGCCTTGACCTCGGCCACCTCGGCCATCAGCGCTTCGTCGATGGTGGTGCGGCCGGCAGTATCGAGCAGCACGACGTCGAAACCGCCCAGTCGCGCGGCATCCATGGCGCGGCGGGCGATCTGGACCGGGGACTGGCCTGCCACGATCGGCAGGCAATCGATCGACAATTGTTTGCCGAGTGTGGCCAATTGCTCCATCGCAGCCGGACGGCGCGTATCGAGCGAGGCCATCAAGACCTTGCGCTTGTCGCGCTCGCCAAGGCGGCGGGCCAGCTTGGCTGTAGTGGTTGTTTTACCCGAGCCCTGCAGACCGACCATCAGAATGGCGACAGGCGGTGTGGACTCAAGGCTGATCGGGGCCTGTTCCGCCCCCAGCGTGTCAACCAGTGTGTCATGGACGATCTTGACGACCATCTGGCCGGGCGTAACCGATTTCACAACTTCGGCGCCGATCGCGCGGCTGCGGACCTTATCGATGAAGGAGCGCACCACATCCAGCGCCACGTCGGCTTCGATCAAAGCAAGGCGGACTTCGCGCAGCGCAGCCGTGACATCGGCTTCCGACAACGCGCCACGGCGGGTCAGCCCGTTCAAAATACCGGAGAGTTTGTCTGACAGACTCTCGAACATTCCTGTCGCCTTTGCTCTGCCTGACCCCGTAATCCTGGCGGGGCGTCAACATGTGGACGGCGTGACCGGCTTCAAGACACCAAAGCGAAACGCGCCCGAGGGCGCAACGCGCTGTCGGACGTGGACCTCCGGTCTCTCGGACCGGTGGGTGGCTCAAAGACGAGAACGCCAATGAATGATCACGGCAATAGGCAAAAAGCCGGACAGAGTCAAGCAAAACCGCCGAAATCGCCAAGGTCTGTCAGCCCCGACAGGGCCCGAAAATGTGGTAGAAGGGGATTCGATATTCACATTCGGGATTGTTGCCATGACCTCTTTGACCATCATACCGCTCTATCTGGCTCCGCTGGCCGCCCTCTATCTGGTGTTGTCGGTCCGCATCATCGGTTTACGCCGTGCGTTGAAAGTGGCCTTGGGCCATGCGGGTGACAAGGCGCTGGAGCGGGCGATCCGCGTGCAGGGCAATTTCAACGATTATGTCCCCCTGATTGCCG
>Ga0114964_10001639_pt1 | contig 16256 bp, 16 predicted proteins | sample C_131016_MF_Meta_FD_92638 | JGI IMG/M metagenome (GOLD analysis project Ga0114964, IMG submission 92638) | Freshwater microbial communities from Lake Croche, Canada to study carbon cycling - C_131016_MF_MetaG | ecosystem: Environmental > Aquatic > Freshwater > Lake | place: Lake Croche, Canada... | reverse complement strand
CCTCAATGTTCATTCGAAAGCGACGAGGATCCAGTTCTGAGAGCTTCGCTGAGGTCTGCAGTGCTTTGAGCGACTCGGTACCAATGAGGGTGAGTCGACCTGTATCGGTTCCAGCTCTCTGAGCTCCTGCTTTTATCAGTCGAACGGATCTTCCTAGCTTGTCAGAGAAGAACTCATTCCAATTACCAGCAACGGTGTGGCCCAGAACTTCAACCTTCGAGAAGAATTTTGTGTTGACGGGTTCGCCCAGATGAATTTCCTCTTGCAAAATTACTTCACCAGCACTTGAAACGGTTAATACATTCTCAATGGCTTCGTAGCTGGCCGAGTACCCAGCTAGTTCCCCAGTTTTGGACGGAGAGAACATGTCACCTACTTGGTCGACGAGGAAAAAATCTCTATCTCCAAGAACACCACGCGCATTGACTGTAATCGAGCCCGGATGATGAAGAGCAAACCCCTTGATTGGAGTTATGGAGAGATTGACGACTGTCACTCCTGAGCGTAACACTCCTCGCGATTTTCGGGGAATGTACTAACTTCATATGCATTACAATTGTTAGTCATTAATTCTTTAAGAGTAGTCCCGTTCTAGTTGGATGGGTTGCCATGAGCCATTTGAGTTGTCTAAAGGGGATAAATGTGAAAATAATGCTAGGCCATGATCACGGTTTCTTTTCCAACTGTACGGTTTTGTTGATGAATATGATTCTCGGGGGAGGTACTGAAATCACTTCGGTAGATACAACTTCTTCCTTTGGCTTCTACAAGGAAGATCCCGAAGAGGACATATACGCTACTTTCTTTAAGCCATTCTCGGGTCGACGTTATGAAACTTTCCCGATGAATGCCTTTTGGTGTCATGAACGATATTCAAATCTCCCATTGGAGAAGCTTCTTCCTTGGACGAATGATTACTTTCAATTATCTGATGAAGTTCTTTTGGCTTCGAAAGATTTGGCTACTCAGTACGCCATCGACATCGACAAAACGGCTGCCGTGTTCCTTCGTGGGGGAGACAAAGTTTCCGAAGTACCGCCCATAGAAATTCAAGAGGTTGCAGAAGCGCTCAATAAACTTAATCCGGCTGACTTTTCCTCTTTGTTGATACAGTCAAATGACCTCTCCTTGAGGGCAGCGTTGATTGAGTTGATCACTGTCCCCATCAGAATAGTCACGATTGATGAGGACCCTAGTGTTTACTCCGCGGGATCTCATCAGAAATTCGCCATGAAAAGTCATCAATCCTGCACTCAGTTCTTAGCTATCGTGCATTTAATATCACAATGTAAAGAGGTTATGTTGAACAGCGGAAATGTCTCCTTCTGGATCGTCTTGTTTAGGGGAAGTATGGAGGGTGTGACACATTTTTTTGTCCCACCTACCTTCTACACGCCTACTTTGGGCTCCTGACTAAATAGGGAGTGTATTGAATGTGCACGTTTCCACTAGGAAAGTAGATTCTCGGATGAAGAAAGTGAGGCAAGTAGGACTCGAACCTACGACGACCGAATTATGAGTTCGGGGCTCTAACCAACTGAGCTATTGCCTCTTGCTTACGAGCTGCTGATAGTTGCTCGTGAATGACGAGAATATGTCAACATCTGCGTATCGTACGGGGTATGGATTTTTCACACAAAGCGCCACGTGAATTTTTGCTCATGCGCACTGGAGCTTTCTTATGCCTTGCTATATTTTCTTCTACCCTTGCATCGAATGCCTGGGGATCGCCCGCCTACGTCTTTCCAGTTCAAGGCTGTAGCTTTTCTTATGCAAGATCCCATCATAACTATCCTGCAACCGATATCTTGACAAAAAAGGGCTGCATCTTCGTAGCTCCGATATCTGGCAGAGTGGATGAACTAAACCGAATCGATCGCTTCTCCTGGAAAACCAACAAGGGTGCCGACCGAGGTGGTTTATCAATCTCGATAGTGGGCGATGATGGCGTGCGCTATTACGGGTCTCATCTCTCGTACATCTCTGCAAAGCTTTTTGCGGGGGAGAGAGTCGTTGCGGGGGATGTTTTGGGTCGCACCGGAGATAGCGGAGATGCTAAAGGAACTGCACCGCATCTTCATTTTGGAATCTCTTGGCCGACACCTCCAGGGATTTGGTGGGTTCGTCGCGGTGAACTCTATCCGTGGAGATATCTTGATGCTTGGAGAATCGGCAAAAATCTGTCTCCGGCGTCAGCAGTGCAATCGCTTGAAAAGAAGCTGGGAAGAGTTCCACAACACTCTGGATACTAAAAATAAGAAACAAAAATCCCCCCACCGATTAGGTGAAGGGATTTTTGTTTGCTAACGGTTTGAGTTATGCAGGATTAACTGCATCAGCCTGAGGACCCTTTGGACCCTGTACTACTTCAAAAGTAACGGCTTGGCCCTCTTCAAGTGACTTGTAGCCATTGCCCTGAATAGCTGAGTAGTGAACGAAGACATCTTGTCCGCCACCATCAACCGCAATGAACCCAAAACCCTTTTCAGAGTTGAACCATTTAACTGTACCTGTTGCCATGTAGATATTTCCTTCGGTATGTGAGTGAACCTGAAGATTTCTTCCGGTTCGGTCTTCCTCTTTTACAGCGATACCGAATCCATGAAACGGGTACTGCCAAGCGTCGGACTGTGACGAAGTGTAACGGAAAAGTCGAGGGTTGGAACCCCTTAACCAATAAATTTAATGGACTATTCCTCGTAAGAGCGAAGAACCAAGACCACGTTGTGGCCTCCAAATCCAAAAGAGTCGTTTAGTGCGGCTATCGGACCCGATGGGAGCTGGCGTGGCGTATCTATGACGACATCGATCGTTACCTCTGGGTCGAGGTTTTCGATATTGATAGTCGGTGGTGCCAGGCGATGATAAAGCGCCAAAACACAGAAAATCGTTTCAATCGCTCCTGCGCCACCCAATAGGTGGCCCGTCATAGATTTAGTCGCCGAGACAGCCACATGGTCAATATGCGATCCTAGGGCCGCTGCCAAGGCATGCGCCTCAGCCACATCACCCGCTGGCGTGGAGGTCGCATGGGCGTTGAGGTGAACCACTTCTGATAGATCGACGCCGCTATCCGCTAGAGCGTATTGAATAGCACGAGTAACTCCAGAACCTTCTGGATCAGGCGCGGCAATGTGGTATCCGTCCGAGGTCAATCCTTGGCCCACCAGTTCCGCGTAGATCTTTGCCCCACGACTCGTGGCGTGTTCGAGAGTTTCTAGCACCAGAATGCCTCCGCCTTCACCGAGCACGAATCCATCTCGGTCCACGTCATAGGGCCTCGACGCTCGCTCTGGCGAATCATTTCTCGTAGATAGCGCCTTCATTGAGGCAAAGGCTGCTATCGGTAGTGCATGAATTGCCGCCTCGACGCCGCCAGTAACCACAATGTCCGCGCGGCCGTTACGAATCATCTCCATTGCATATCCAATTGCTTCGGCACCAGAGGCACATGCGCTAACTGGAGTGTGAACGCCAGCTCGTGCATGTAGTTCCAGTCCGATATTCGCCGCTGGTCCATTTGGCATCAACATGGGAACGGTATGAGGACTGACGGAACGAGGGCCTTTCTCCTTCAGAATGTCATATTGGTCGAGAATTGTGATTACCCCACCGATACCAGAGGCGACGACGACCCCCAGGCGCTCTTTATCGACATCAGGGGAGCCCGCATCTGTCCAGGCCTCCCTAGCCGCTATCAGGGCGAACTGCTCCGATCGGTCAAGCCTGCGCATCTCCACACGTTCCATGACTTCGTTTGGCTCTACCGCAACTCGTGCCGCGAATTTCACGCTCGAAGCCTCGGCCCATGGCTCATTCAGTTCTCTTACGCCACTTTTGCCTGCAAGCAGCGCAGCCCACGTTGAAGGAACGTCTGCCCCGAGTGGAGTAGTAGCTCCTAGTCCGGTAACAACTACGCGAGGCCTGCTGGAGCTCTCTGACATTTTTTCGCTCTATCCCTGTAGTGAATCTAGTCGTCTGTAAATGTAGAAGTTACTTCGAAGCAGAGACGATGTAATTAACCGCGTCCCCAACAGTGGCCATTTGTGTGACAGCTTCATCTGGAATTTTTACTCCGAATTTTTCTTCAGCTGCTACTACTACCTCTACCATGCTGAGAGAATCTACGTCGAGGTCATCGTTAAAGCTTTTTTCCATCTCGATAGTGCTGGCATCCACTCCGGCGACTTCAACGACAATCTCTTTGACTCCGGCTAGTACTTCTTCTTGTGTTAGTGCCATTCTTTTCTCATTTCTCTAGTTTTCTGACGTGTGGAACTGGTGGTAACTCGACAATTTGGCCGGCATAAACCAGCCCGGCTCCGAATCCTATGAGCAATGCGTACTTGCCATGCAGATCTGGGTATTCTTGCAAGAGCGTGTCCATGGCTAGCGGGATTGAAGCGGCTGAAGTGTTGCCCGTAGTTCGAATATCCCTCGCGACTATGACGCTCTCTGGAAGTTCCATTGATTTGGTCAGAGAATCAATGATTCGCTCATTGGCTTGATGAGGTATGAAGGCCGCGATTTGATCTGGAGCCAATCCTGCTTTTTCAATAATTTCTCGTCCAACTTTGGCAATTTCATAGACTGCCCATCGAAAAACTTTCTGACCCTCTTGATGAATGACCGGCCAACTGGTAGCCGGTTTCGCAGCTCCAGGCTTGTAGTCCAGCCAGGAAGGAATCATCGCGATAGCATCCCGATTTTCAATATCTGATCCCATGGTCGTAGAACCGATTCCAACATGATCAGCGGGCCCGACAATTACTGCACCCGCACCATCGGCAAAAATAAAAGAAGTTGCACGGTCGTCAAGGTCGAGAAAATCTGAAATCTTTTCAGCACCGATAACCAGAACGTGATCGGCTGAACCAGAGCGAACCATGTCGCTGGCCAAACTCAACCCATATGAAAATCCTGCGCATGCTGCCCCAATATCAAAAGCGGCCGCATGCGAAACTCCGATTCGCATCGCTAATTCGGTTGCAGCGCTTGGCATTTGGTACGGGTAGGTTATCGTCGCAAAAATGATTGTGTTGATATCGCTCGGGGATAGTCCAGCTCGCTCCATGGCAATCCGAGCAGCAGAGGCAGCCATGTCAATCACGGACTCTTCGGGTCCAGCCCAATGTCGGGTTTCGATACCGGTACGTTGTCGAATCCATTCATCCGATGATTCGATTCGATCAACTAGTTCCGAGTTGGGAACGATTCTTGCCGGTCGGTGCGCGCCTACAGAGAGAATTGCCGAATCGCGAAAGGTACCGTTGTTAGTTATCGTCATGAGTCGAAGTCTTTTCCGTGTGTTGTCTTTCTCCATTTGTCAAGGCGGTGAAATGTTTTTGAGCAAATTCGCGAGCGCTCGAAAGGTCCTGAGGAGTTTTCAATGAGCACGATTCAATGTCAGGAAATGACCTTTTGAATAAACCTGTCAACGTACCGCCTGGCGCCACTTCAATAACACCCGTAACGCCATTGTCGGCGAGAGTCTTCATACATAAATCCCAACGGACAGGACCTGCCACTTGACCAACTATTCGAGCCAAAAATTCATCACCATTTGATATTGGTTCACCATCAAGGTTGGAGAGCACCGGAGCGAGTGGGTCACGTGTGATTGCAGAAAATGCGGCGTCGGCTAGGGCGCTAACGGCGGGTTTCATTACCTCGGTATGGAAGGCACCGGAGACCGCTAGTGAACGAATACGTGCGCCGGAAGGGGGATTATCTGCAAGTAGCTTCAAATCACTTAACTTACCTGCTGCAACAATTTGCCCTGCGCCATTTTCATTCGCTGGAACAAGGTGGAGAGATTCCAAAATCGATAAGACTGACTCTCTATCGCCACCTAAAACGGCGGACATTCCAGTTTCGCTTCCGATGGCCGCAGTTGACATAGCGCGCCCTCTCGCAGAGACAAGGCTCATCGCGGTCTTAGGATCTATGATCCCCGAAAGCGTCGCCGCGGTAATCTCTCCTACGGAATGACCCGCGAAAAAATTCACAGAGTTTGAAGAAAAATCTTGGTTACCCACTAATTGAATATATGAAATTAAGCCAGCAGCAACGAGTAGCGGCTGGGCATTTGATGTCTCTCGAATCTCGAGGTCATCCGCCGTTGATCCGAGTCGTATGAGATCTAGATCGATCTGCTTCGACCACTCCTTTAGGAGATCAGATGTTCCTTCGTGTGCAAGCCACGAGGTAAGAAAACCAGGGGATTGCGCTCCTTGGCCCGGAGCTAGGATTGCAAGCATTTAAAAAGTTTAGGCGCCTTGGTCTATTACTGCCGAGTACCCACGTCGAAGTACTCCCATTGAGACTTCACCTAGCACTCTTATTGACTCAATCGCCATCAAGACCAGTGCTACTGGTAACAAGTCGACAGATCTTTTGAGAAACCAAGGCGTGGCGTGAGTAATTAACCAGAAAATCTTTGCGTAGCGAGATTGCGAGTCTTGAGGAGTGGCTTCAGGGACTGACAACTCCCAACCGCGTTCGCGCAATTGGGTGGCCATTTCTCGTGCTAACAGTTGATGACCAAATGGCCCCGGGTGCATCCGATCAATGTGCCAATGCCGCGGATGATGCACATCGGGAATGGAGCGAGTTCTGATCAAAATGATATCCAGCTCCTCGGCGACCTTGTAATAGACCGCATTTACGGCATCTACTCGGCGGCGGAGAACCCTTTTGAGCAATCGAGGGATACGTAATAGCTGCCCCGGATCGTGAAGTTCAACCATGATGATTTCGGATCCGCGAGACATAAGTTCAAGTGATGTGTTGGTGATATTTTCATAGAGCGCTTTGGGATCGAAACCGTTGCGCAACATATCGTTACCGCCGACGATAACTGCGCAAATATCAGGATTGGTCTCCATCGCACGCGGCAACTGAACCTCTACAACTTCTTTGGATTTAGCCCCGGGCCGAGAAAAATTGAAATAATTACATGAACCCTCAAAGACCTCTGCGAGGTAGTGGCCCCAGCCTCTTGGATTTCCTGCCGAATCGAAGTCCCCCGTACCGAAAGCCGCGGAATCCCCAATGACGGTCAAAGTGATGGTCGTATTATGCAACGGTCAATTTCCTTTTCGTGATTGCTGACGGTGCTAGATTTCCTATCCCTTCGATTCCGTGAAGGGCCATCATGAGTCGGATAGTTTCATCCCAAGGTAACGATTCTGCTGCAGCGCGAGCTGCCTCTCGGACTTGTGGACGATCGAGAAGATCCATAACTGCATCGGCAAAAGCAACGCCGTTATTCGCGGCGGTGGCACCGGCTGGATTTTCTTGATCTAAATGTAAAAATTCACCCACGGCGCTTGTATTCGACGCTACCACTGGAGTGCCGCTTGATATCGATTCCAGTGCCGACAAGCAGAAAGTTTCGACTGGTCCGGGAGCTATAGAGACGTCTGCGCTAGAGAGAATTCCGGCGACGCGTTTTCTATCTGCGATGTAACCCAAAGTATCTACGGGCAAGCCATCTGCAAGTTTGCGTAACTTTTTCCAGAGCGGACCGGTTCCAACAATAATTAATCGGGCATCAATGCCACGTTCGCGTAAAGCGATGAGTGCTTCTATCGCTCGCTGCGGCTCCTTCTCGGGTGATAACCGTCCGCAATAAACTAGGAGCACCGTGGCGCCTTTGAGTAATTCCTCCCGTAGCGCCATTGATCTATTCGTCGGGGAGAAGTTCTCAAGATCAACACCTAGAGGTACTTTTACAAGATTTGATATTCCAATATCCCTAAACTCGCTCGCGGCATACTCTGTTGTAGCGATGACATGGTCAAAATGTCGAGATAGGCGACCGTTATGCCATTTAACGATTGCCTTCCTTGGTGCCACGCGAGGTAGGAATCTCTCAACCAGGCCCTTCAGAGTCTCGTGACTGAAGACAACGACCGGGATCTTCTTTTCACGGGCATAATTGCCGATATATGTGAGCGTGAGCCGATCTGATACTTCGAGGCGATCAGGCTTAATTTCATCCAAAAGTTTGATGACATCTCTCCGAGAACGGAGCATTCTGTAGGAACCACTTCCAGGAAGTATCCGGCTTGGAAGAGAGATTTTCTGCCCGTACGGTGTGGACTCTCTTAAATTTTGTGTACCGGGAACCACATAGATAAATTCGTGTCCCATCTGTAAGTAGCCTTTACCGAGTTCGTGCATTGTGGTTTTGATTCCACCTGAGTTAGGTCCGTAAAAATTCGCAACGTGAACAATTTTCATGCGACCGCACCTTCATTACCTGAAGATTCTTTGCCATTATGGCCATAATGGCCGTTGTGTCCATCCTGACGGAGGGCATTAGTGGCTTCGCGTTGCTCCACTATCACTTCTTGATAGTGCTTAAGCAATTGACTATTGACCGAAATCCACGTGCGGGTTGCGACAGAGTTTCGAGCTGTCTCCCTCATCTCCTCGCGATCGGTGCGGGAGCGGAAATGTTCTACGGTAGCGCCCAACACCACAGGGTTGTCGGTTGGGATTATGTATCCGGTTGCCCCGCTTGTTACTAAATCAGAAGGCCCACCCGTTGTAGGTACGATGCAAGGCGTTCCGGAGGCCAAGGCTTCTTGAACTGTCTGACAAAATGTTTCATTTGGTCCCGGATGGATGAATAGATCGAAACTAGCGTAGGCAGAAGCAAGTTCCTCTCCCGCGCAAAAACCGGTAAAAATCGCGTCAGGTAGCTCTCTTTCCAATTTCTCTCGAGCAGGACCATCACCAACAATTACCATCGAAATTGTGGGATCGATAGAGAGTCCAACGAGATCGGATATCCGTTTTTCGTTGGCGAGTCGACCAACGTAACCCACGATCAACTTCTCGGGTGCGCCCCAGCTCTTTCTCAATTCTTCATTCCGCTTGGCCGGTTCAAAAAGAACAGAATTAACGCCGCGTCGCCATAAGTGCACGCTGGGCACCCCCATAGATCGTAAGTCACTACAAGCAGAGGTTGAGGGAGCTAAAGTCCTCGTTGTGTTCGAGTGAATTTTCCCCACAACTTTGCGCAACGAATTATGCGCGACGTTGAGTCCGTAATGGCTCGCGAAGCCAGCAAGATCGGTTTGATAGATTGAGACAGAGGGAACTCCCATCTTTTTGGCGACTCGTGCAGCATACGCACCGAGAGCGAAAGGTGAGGCAAGGTGGATCACGTCCGGCTGGAAATCTTCAATGAGGTGTTGCAGCTTCCGACTGGGTATGGCAACTGGCATTCCAATTGGCAAGAGGGCTTGCAGTGGGATTGCAGGAATGCTCTTTACGGGATATCCGCGATACTCAGATGGCATCCCCTCGGACTCGGGTGCGATAACGAGAGCTTCGTGCCCTTGGGTCTCCAAAAATTCCAAGACACGGAGGACAGAATTTGTGACCCCGTTCACCTGAGGCAAGAAGCTCTCAGTGACGATCGCGATTCTCATGGTCATATAGTTCTTCCAAAATAAAGCCTAAAGTCATGGTCTAGGTTATGGTCGAGTGAACTCTCAGTGAACAAAATTACCACCTTGAGTTCTGCGGCGGGGGATCTCACCATCATTATCACCCCTAAAGAGTATCGGAGAGGGTCCCTCTCTACACTAGGAGTGTGAATATCTACTTGGATCATGCGGCGACAACGCCGATGGCGATGGAAGCGATCCAGGCGCTGACGGATCAGATGGCCGAATGTGGAAATGCATCCAGTCTCCATGCGACAGGTCGGGCTGTTCGAAAAAAAGTAGAAGAGGCTCGGGAATCGATCGCAGAGTCACTCGGCTCTGCGCCAAGCGAAGTAATCTTCACCGGTTCGGGAACAGAAGCAAATAATTTGGCAATCAAGGGCTTTTTTTGGAAAGCCGAAGCAGAAGATCCTCGCCGTAACATTCTGCTAGTTAGTGCCTTCGAGCACCATGCGGCCTTGGAGCCGATTGAATGGCTAGTCGAACATGAAGGCGCGAAGGTTCGATTCATACCGGTTTCAAAGGATGGATTCATTGATCTCGTCGCCCTCTCAGAGATGATTGAGGATGAGCGAGATCGAATTGCGTTGATTTGTGTCATGCATTCGAATAACGAGATCGGGACCATCCAGCCCATAAAAGAGGTAGTTCTGTTAGCTGGAGATATCCCGGTCCATTCGGACGCGGTGCAAAGTTTTGGAAAGGTTCCATTCGATTTTGAAGAGCTTGGTCTCACCTCCGCTTCAGTGAGCGCACATAAACTTGGGGGACCATTGGGTGTCGCTGCTCTTATTCTGAAACGGGGCGTAGACATTACGCCGGTGCTACATGGTGGAGGCCAGGAGCGGGATATTCGAAGCGGAACACTAAATGCACCCTCGATCGTCTCGTTTGGCGTAGCTGCTCGCCTGGCCATTATGGAGCGAGAGCGGAATTATTCAAGAATTTCACACTTGCGTGAGAAGCTTGCTGAGATACTCGGTTCAGCTATTCCTGACGTGATCATCAATGGCGGGGCTTCAGGGTCCTCTCCGAATGAACATTTACCGGGTGTCCTTAGCGTTACTTTTCCGGGAACAGAGGGTGATTCATTACTCCTCATGCTCGACAATGTTGGTATCTCTACTTCGACAGGTTCAGCGTGTAGCGCTGGCGTTCAACGTACGAGTCACGTCTTGCTATCGATAGGACTTTCAGAGAACTTAGCTCGAGGCTCGTTGCGGTTTTCTTTAGGAAGAACGACGACGGAGGAAGAAATCAATAGAGTTGGAGAAGTGATTTCAGATATCGTCGCGAAAGCCAGATTGGCCTATTCGGCTGGGGCAAAAAATATTGGGGTTAATTCATGAAGGTAATAGCAGCCATGAGCGGCGGAGTGGATTCTGCAGTAGCGGCCGCACGGGCGGTAGATGCGGGGCACGAGGTCATTGGTGTTCACTTGGCATTGTCTAGCAATCCACAAAAGTATCGATCAGGCGCGCGAGGCTGTTGCACTATTGAAGATTCGCACGATGCTAGAAGAGCCGCTGATGTAATTGGAATTCCGTTTTATATCTGGGATATGGCAGAAGAGTTCCACGACAGCGTTGTGGAAAATTTTATTGATGAATATTCGCAGGGGAGAACGCCCAATCCATGTTTGCGTTGTAACGAAAAAATTAAATTTGCCGCAGTTCTGGATAGAGCAATTGCGTTAGGGTATGAAGCGGTTGCCACCGGACATTACGCACAGCTACAAGAAGGTCCAGATGGTCGAAGTATGCACAGAGCTATAGACCCATTGAAGGATCAATCTTATGTATTGGCAGTATTGAATCGTGAGCAGATCGCCGGTGCAATGTTCCCACTGGGTGATTCACTGAAGGAGAACGTTCGCAAAGAAGCTAAAGCCCGTGGTCTCTATGTTGCCAACAAGCCAGACAGTCACGATATCTGTTTTATCCCTTCTGGGAACAATGCCGGTTGGCTTCGAGATCGATTGGGTAATGAAACTGGTCCAATAGTTGATGAATCTGGAGAGCAGGTTGGTGAGCATCAAGGCGCATTCACCTACACTGTTGGACAACGTCGTGGACTCCATTTGAGCGTTCCGACCGAAAATGGAACTCCCAGATACGTGCTTAAAATCGAGCCCGTTACTAATACCGTGGTTGTGGGAAGCAAAGAGTCGCTAGCTGTGACCACCATCGTAGGTGAGAAGGCGATTTGGTGCGGAAATCCTCCAGAATTTCAGACCAAGCATCGCGGTTTCGCACAGGTTCGAGCACATGGAGCAGCACTACCCTGCACTTACATAGCGACGGAGAGATCCATTACAGCAGAGCTTGATGAAGCCCTGCTGGGCCTAGCAGCCGGACAAGGTCTTGCTCTTTATGATGGAGATCGCGTTGTTGGATCTGCTACCGTCAGTGAAGCAAAGTAGATTTCATCGTGTCTACGAGAAATGTTCCCACGGAAAATCTCTCTAGTGCTCAAGACCGGATCGAGAAATTATCTGCAGAATTGCGCGACCATCAGTTTCGATATTACGTTCTGGATAAGCCAATCATCAGTGACGCAGAGTTTGACACGAAGTTAGGAGAGCTAGCCGCTCTAGAAGAACGTCATCCAGAATTTCTCTCCTCGCAGTCGCCAACTCAACTGGTTGGTGGAGGTTTTAGTACAGATTTCGAAGCCAAAGATCACACCACTCCGATGATGAGCCTGGACAACGTATTCAGTTTTGACGAACTCGATCTTTGGTTTGATCGCATAGAGAAGGAATCGATAACTAATACCTGGCTCTGTGAAATTAAAGTTGATGGGTTAGCAATCAATCTTCTCTATCTGGAAGGTCGATTAACTCAAGCGCTTACGCGGGGGAATGGTGTCACTGGTGAAGAGGTGACGCTCAATGTGAAAACAATTTCAAATGTTCCCCATCGGCTAACCGGCGATGATCTGCCAAACCTCCTAGAGGTGCGAGGTGAGGTGTTTTTCCCGCTTGATGATTTCCAGGCTTTAAATGTGGAGGTTCGAGAATCGGGTAAGTCTGCTTTTGCGAATCCTCGAAATGCAGCCGCTGGCTCTCTTCGACAAAAAGACCCACGAATTACAGCTCGAAGACCGCTCTCAATGGTCGTTCACGGAATCGGAGCCATTGAAGGGTCAATTTTTACTTCCCAAGCGGAGGCTTATCAGTCCCTTAAAACGTGGGGGTTGCCTACAAGTGATCGGTATCGAGTACTTCGCTCTCGGGCAGAGGTTGTTGACTACATAAATAGTTATGAAAAAGGGCGTCATTCAATCGAGCACGAGATAGATGGCGTCGTTATTAAAGTAAACGAAATATCGATTCAGTCGGAACTTGGATTTACATCGCGCGCCCCAAAGTGGGCGATCGCATACAAATATCCACCACAAGAGGTGACGACGAAACTCTTGGATATTCAAGTCAGTATCGGCAGGACGGGCAGAGTCACGCCTTTTGCAGTAATGGAGCCAGTTATCGTTGCCGGAAGCACGGTAACAAATGCGACGCTTCATAATCAAGAGGAAGTGCTACGGAAAGCAATCTTGATCGGTGACACGGTTGTTATCCGAAAAGCGGGGGATGTCATTCCAGAGGTAGTAGGGCCAGTTCTAGAAAAGCGCACAGGAGAGGAGCGTGCTTTTACCATGCCTTCTCACTGTCCTGACTGTGGGTCGCCTCTGCGAGCGATGTCTAAAGGTGACGTAGATTTACGATGTCCCAACGCGCGCTCTTGTCCGGCACAAATTCGGGAGCGATTATTTTTCATAGGTTCACGCGCAGCGCTCGATATTGAGGTTTTAGGATTCGAAAGTGCATCAGCGCTATTGGCGGATAATCTTGTAACGGACGAAGGCGACCTTTTCTCTCTCACCAAGGATGATCTTGCACAATCAGAATTCTTCACCAAAAAAGATGGAACTCTCGGCGCGAATGCAGAGAAGTTTTTAACAGCTTTAGAAGGTGCAAAAACACGACCACTTTGGCGAATACTCGTCTCGTTGTCTATTAGACACGTTGGCCCTACCGCGGCGAAAGCTTTGGCAAAAAAGTATGGCTCCATAGACCTCATTGGTGAAGCCTCGGCAGAGGATCTAGCAAGTGTTGATGGCTTGGGTTTGGTGATTGCACATTCAATTCTTGAATGGTTTAACGATGACTGGCATCGTGACATCGTAAAGAAATGGCGCAAAGCTGGGGTCCAATGTGCACCTGTTCAGCTTCAGGACGCCGGGTCCTCCCAAGCGATGGAAATTGACTCCAGTATTTTGAAGGGATTGACCTTCGTGGCAACAGGAACTCTCTCATCATTATCGAGGGACGAGATATCAGAGGCAATTACTTCTCGAGGCGGAAAGGTATCGGGAAGCGTTTCAAAGAATACGGATTACGTAGTCGTAGGGGAGTCGCCTGGGTCTAAGGCCGTGAAGGCGGATGAGTTGGGGATTGCGATACTGAACGAGTCTGCCTTTCTCGAGTTATTAGCCAATGGCCCGGATGCGTTAAAGTGAGCTTATGACCAACCGCTTCTTCGCTATGGCTCCTCATCTAGAGGCTCACGTGATCGTACGACCACTCCCTACCTCGCCTATGTTTTTTGGGGTAATTGCCTTTTCAATTCTTTCGTTGTTACTTTTTCTGACACTTCGCATTGATCGGGATTAAGCAGATCGCAAAAGTTGGGATTCTGGGTGGGAGTTTTGACCCCATCCATAGGGGTCATTTACACATCATTGAGGCGCTCGAATCGCGCTTTGATTCAATAATGGTGGTGCCGGCTGGGGATCCGTATATGCGTGTAATTAAACCAGAGGCAACTGGATTTGATCGGGTGGAGATGTGCTCGAGAGCCCTAGAAGATTTATCTGAAAAACTGCAAGAAAAAGTTGTTCTCACAGATTTAGAGGTGAGAAGAAGGGGGCCCACTTATGCAATCGATACGGTTGTTCAACTCAAGCCATTTTTCCCTAAGGACTCCTTCACACTGATTTTAGGGAGCGATGCTGCGGCATCTTTTCCTCAGTGGCATAAATCTGAAATATTGATCAAAGAGGTTGAGATACTCGTGGTGCGTCGACCAGGTGAGAAAGTTTCGGAGTTTCGAGAAGTCGAAATCGATGCTCTTGATATTTCTGCTACCAGGATCCGAGATGTTATCGAATCCGGTGGTGATGTTTCGGAATACGTTTCAGATTCTGTTTTGACCTACATTAAGGAACGAGGACTCTATGGCTGCAAGTGAAAAAGTATCTGCGTTGGCGCAACGAGCAGCCGAAGTGATCAATGAAAAATTGGGTGTCGATATTGTTGCAATTGATATGACGCAACAGTTGGTTCTCTCGGAGGTATTCCTTATTGCCACCGCCGCAAATGAACGCCAAGCAGATGCGATCGCCGACGAAGTCTTCATGAAACTAGCTGAAATTGGTGAGAAGCCAATTCGCAAAGAGGGAAAAGGGGCCTGGATACTGCTCGACTATTCTGACTTGGTCGTACATATTCAGACACAGGAGTTGCGTAACTATTACATGTTAGATCGCTTATGGAATGACTGCCCGAGGATTCCATTAGTCCTAGACGAAGCTCGGTAAAGGGTTTTATGAATATGATCTCGACTGAGGAATCAAGTTCGAGTAAGCCTGATCTCTCTCAAAAGATTGTTATCTGGCGTCACGGTCAAACCGATTGGAATATCGAAAATCGTTTCCAAGGACATACTGATATTCCGCTCAACGCAGTTGGTCTATTTCAGGTGGAGCACGCAGCGAAGGTTTTATTGGGACTTCGCCCGTCAAAGATAATTTCAAGCGATCTGATGCGAGCACGACAGACTGCTGCGGCGCTAGGAACGCTCGCTGGTCTAGGCGTTGATATTGACCCAGGGCTGAGGGAGACGCATGGAGGTTCATGGGAGGGACGAACTGGCATCGAGAACCGAGCGTTGGATGGAGAGAACTTCCTTGCATGGTTGCGCGGTGGGGATTTGACTGCCGGCGGAAATGGAGAGAAGCGAAGTGATGTTGCCAGACGGACTCGCGAAGTTGTTGATTCGACATTGACGAAGAGCAGCGGAACAGTAATCTACGTCACTCACGGCGGAGCTGCCCGTTGCCTGATTGGGTCACTACTTGAGCTCTCCATTGATAAGTGGAGTTTGATTGGTGGGCTTTCGAACGCATCATGGTCGGTATTAGAGAGAGATTCTTTGGGAAGATGGATCCTCTCTGAGCACAACTCAGGGTCACTTCCCGAACCTCTCTTTGGCAATGAGTCCGCGGTTTAGATAAGCTACGAGTTCACAAACACAGGGGGCTGTGGCGCAGTTGGTAGCGCACTTGCATGGCATGCAAGGGGTCAGGGGTTCAAATCCCCTCAGCTCCACATATGAAGAGCGACGATCATTCACAACCACATCTAGCCTCTGGTTGGAATTCGTCACGGCTGTCCAATCAGTCGGGAAAGAGATTCTTGATCACTGGCGGCACTAGTGGCCTGGGCTTGGCGCTGGCAAAAGTGCTGGTCAATCATGGTGGATCTGTGACTATTACCGCTCGCTCGGAGAGTAAGGCGGTCTACGCCATGAAGGTGAGTGGAGCCCAAGATTGCATTGCCTTGAATTTGGCTGATCTTGACTCCATTCATGCCGCAGCAAAGCTGATCACAGCACCCTATGACGTTCTCTTCCTCAATGCGGGAATCATGGCGCCTCCATTTTCAAAGACTCTGGATGGTTTTGAATCACAAATGGGCACAAATCACCTAGGTCACTTTGCGTTCGCGGG
>Ga0114964_10001631_pt1 | contig 16288 bp, 7 predicted proteins | sample C_131016_MF_Meta_FD_92638 | JGI IMG/M metagenome (GOLD analysis project Ga0114964, IMG submission 92638) | Freshwater microbial communities from Lake Croche, Canada to study carbon cycling - C_131016_MF_MetaG | ecosystem: Environmental > Aquatic > Freshwater > Lake | place: Lake Croche, Canada... | reverse complement strand
CCGGTAGCCAACAAACACCGTCTCAATATGCTACGCCTTCTCAAGCACCAATAAGTTCAAGCGCTCTTAACGCTAGCTACGAACCAAAAACAAACGCTTATACAGGTGAAATGAATCTAGCTAGTGGTGGTGACATCAAAAAAAGAAAACGGGCAGATTTAACGCCAGAAACTAATTTATCTAGAACAGACCCTTATTCTGCTTCTGTAGCAGGTTTAAATAATTTAAGGCATAACGCATATTTAGAAAATGCAACTCCTTCGCAATCTGCCATGAATACTCTTGGTGGAATTCCAACTGCCGCTGGCGGCGGTCTTACTGCTTTAGGTGGATACTCGGATGGTGGGCAATTACTTAAAGGCCCCGGTGATGGTGTAAGCGATAATATTCCAGCTACTATAGGTAATAAGCAACCAGCTCGTTTAGCTGATGGTGAGTTTGTAGTACCTGCTCGCATTGTTTCTGAAATTGGCAATGGCTCAACAGATGCTGGGGCTAAAAAACTTTACGCAATGATGAACAGAATTCAAAATAAAAGACGTACTACTAAAAATGTAGCCACTAATACTAAAGCAGATAAGTATTTGCCCGCATGACTTTAACTATTAAACCGGTCTATCCTGAAAACTTTCACCAAGTATGGCCTTTGGTAGAAGGCTTATTTGTTAGAGCAAACAAATACGATGCAGGGGATTACACAATAGACCAAATTAGAGCTCTATTATCTAGCGGTATTTGGTTACTATTAGTAGCAGTAGATGAAGATAACAACATTCACGGTGCGGCATCAGTTAATTTTTACAATATGCCTAACGCTCGTATTGGGTTTATTACTGCAATGGCAGGTAAAGCTGTTGTAAATGAAGATGTATATGGACAAGTTTGCACAATATTAAAAGCTAACGGCGCTACAAGAGTTCAATGTGCCGCTAGAGAATCAGCCGCAAAACTATATAAGCAAGTTGGTATGCAAGAACGCCACATTATTATGGAAACTAAGTTATGAACATATTTAAATTTTTTAAATGGTTTTTTATAGATCAATTTACTTTTTTTACTGGTGGTTCTGGTGGCGGTGGCCCAACTACTAGTACTACGCAAACATCTAACATACCTGATTATCTAGCCCCATATGCTAGCAACATGCTTAATGCGACGCAATCGCAGTTGTTTAACCAATCTCCAATAGCAGGGCAAGGCGGTTACGATGTTCAAGGTAATCAAGTTGCTGGTGGTGAGTACAATGCTGAGGGTACTAAAGCCCAAACAGAAATTACTGGATTTAAACCGTTTCAAAAATACGGCGCGCAATACGATAAAGAGGGCAATGAAATACCGGGCTCATATGACCCGTCTAAATATTTTGCTAGCACCAGCCCCCTTCAAAATCAATCGTATCAAACCGCTGCTAACATGCAAGTGCCGGGTCAATTTGGTACTGCAACTAATATGGCCTCTTTGTCCGGTCAAGGAATGCTGGGAACTACTGGTTCAGCTTTAGGTTATGGTTCTTCTGGCGCTGGTTATGGTTCTCAAGGTTCTAATTTAGGAGTTTTTGGCGGTGCACAATACGGTTCTCAGGGTGCTGGGTATGGTGGTATAGGCGCTGGTTTAGGTGTTCAAGGTGGAGCGCAGTATGGTGGAATGGGTGCTGGTTTAGGTCTTCAAGCGGCTGGAGCTGGACAAAACTTTGCAAACCAAGCAACTAACCCCGCCGCAGTACAAGCATATATGTCTCCTTATATGCAAAATGTAGTGGATTATCAAAAAGGCCAAGCCCTTCGAGATTACCAAATAGCTGCTCCAATGCGTCAAGCAGCGGCAGTAGGTCAAGGTGCTTTTGGTGGTAATCGTTTAGCTCTACAACAATCAGAAGCGCAACGAGGTTTAATGTCTCAATTACAAGGCATTGAAGCTACTGGGTCACAAAACGCATTTCAAAATGCGCAAGCGCAACAACAGTTTGGCGCTAATTTAGGTCTCCAAGGTTTACAAGCGGGTATGCAAGGAGCTGGTGTAGGACTTCAAGGTGTTAATACTCAATTGGCTGGTACAGGTCAAGGTATGCAAGGCGCTCAAATTGGTTTGGCTGGTGTAGATAGACAACTGGCTGGCACTGGGCAAGGTATGCAAGGCGCTACTATTGGTTTACAAGGCGTTGCTGGTGCGCAAGCTGGGTACGCTGGGGCTAACCAAGCGGCTGGAACATTAGGCAATCTTGGAGCGGCACAAAACCAAGCTCAAATGGGTATTGCTAATTTACAAAATCAATATGGTGGGCAACAACAGCAACAACAGCAACAGATTATTAATCAGCAAATTCAAGACTACGCTACGCAACAACAATATCCAATGATGCAATTAGGTATGATGTCAAATATGCTTCGTGGTCTTCCAATGCAATCTGCAACAACTCAGTCTTATCAAGCGTTACCCCCTATTGGTCAACAGGCTATGGGGTATGGTCTTGGCGCTCTTGGCGCTTATAAAGCGTTTAGTTAAGGAAATAATATGAATGCAACTATGTCATCTGCAGGGCCAAAAGGTATGTCCGGAATAGGGGCAATACCCGTTCAATCGCCAGCTAAAGTTCCACAAGGTAGATCCCCAGATAATATGGGGCAAGTAATGGCTATGGCTCGCAAAATGAGTGACATGCAGTTGGCTGATGTGTTGTCTGGTAAAAATATGGACGTGCCCCAGTTTGCTGCAATGACGGAAGCTATGGGTCGTAAGTCTTTACGCACAGCAATGCAAGGCGCTCAAGCACAAGGGCAGTTACAAAAACCTAACCTTAAACAACAAACCCTTGCTGATTTAGAAGCACAACAAGCCCCACAAATGGCCCCAGCCCCACAAATGCAACAGCAATCTTTTATGGCGGCTGAAGGTGGATTGGCTTCTTTACCTGCTCCTAACATGGATTCTATGGACATGGCTGAAGGTGGCATTGTTGCATTTGCTGAACCTAGTAACAAGCAAGAAGTAAAAGATCCAAATTTAACTGAAGAAGAAAAAGCTCGGTTAGAACAAAATGATTATATGAAACGGGTGCAAGCAATTTCTAACCCCGGTGAGGCAATTTCTAAATGGTGGAATGAAAGACCTTCTTCTAATGAACTTTGGAAAAGAGGACAACAAGCGCGTACTGGTGAAATACCGGCGTTTGTAGGAACTGCGCCAACCGTTAAAGGTAATTTAGTTAACCAAGGTTTGGTTAGTTCAGACACACCAATTCCCGATGTTCAAAAAGTAGCTACAGCAAATGCCATTAAAGCAACTGCACCAACTGTATATGATGTAGAGGATGCGCGCGCCGGAATGCCAGCCGCATTAAGTGCTAAACAAGCTTCCGCAGCCCCATCAACAACAGGAGCCGCACCCTCTGCAACACCACAAACAACAACAGATTTAAAATTTCAAAAACGGGCTAACCCATTTGGTGAATTAAATGCAGAAGTTCCTGATTATGCAAAAGTTAAAAGCCAAGGATTAGGAGAAGGTTTAATGCAACTTGCCGGAGCTTTGTTTTCTACATCTAATTTTGCAACAGCTATGTCTAAAAGCTTGCCATTATTGGCGTCTACATCAGGGGCAACTCGTAAAGAAGTGGCGGATCTTAAGAAAGACTATAAAGCACAACAACTTAATGTTGCTAAAGCTAATGAATTTTTTGAGCAAGGTCAAGAAGACCTTGGATTTAAACACCTTAAACAAAGCCAAGATCATGCTGTGGATATTCAAAAAGCTATGGCGGCAATGATTGCTGCAAATAAACCAGATGGTCAGATGCAGCTATTTAATCTTGTACAAAAGCAAAATCCCGGTATGTCTGCTACAGATATTATACGTGAAATAGCCGGAGCTAAAATTGAGCCTAAATCTGACCAAGCTTTACAGACAAAATTTGCTTCAAGAACTACAGCACAAAAAATGATGGATGAAGCTGCAGGAATTAAAACATATGACGAATGGTTAAAAGCAAACGGTTTAGGAACTGGTTCAACAGGTGTTACAATGGCGGATAATACAAGCGGGTTTAGCGCAGTATATGGGCCGGATAATAAACGCATTAAGTAATTACAAGTTGAGGATTTTCTATGACCTATGGGGTTAAATTACCGGATGGGCGGATTGTAGGCTTTGATGAAGCCACGCAATTGGAAGAAGCTCAACTTATAGTTCGTAGGGATTTTCCAGAAGCTTTTCAAAAAAAAGAAGGTGTAGGCGCTGAGTTTAAAGAAGGTTTAGCTAGTCTATTAGGTAGTACCAAAACCGCTTTAACCGCCCCTTTTAGCCCTAAAGAAGTAGCTAAACGCTCATTACTTGAAGAACAAGCCCGTGGCGCTGAATTTGAAAGCGGCGTAAGTCTTGATAAAGTTAAAAAAGCTTATGCAGATTATGGCTTTTTGGGCGGCGCTGGCGAAGTAACTCGTCAAATTCCTTTAGCTGTTTCTGGTCAATTACCACAATTAGGTACAAGTCTTGGTGGCGCACGTCTTGGTGCTATGGCTGGTTCTGCTTTTGGTCCTGTTGGTACTGCTATAGGTGGTGGTTTGGGTGCTTTGGGCGCTTCTTTCTTACCCCAAGCCGGTCAATTTATTACCCGTCAAGCCCAAGAACAAGAAGCAACTGGGCAAGAAATTAACCCAAATCTTACTAAAGCATATGGTGCGGCTATTCCTGCAGCCGGTATTGACGTTGCAGCTAGTTACTTTACTCTTGGTAAAGGTGTTGTTGGAAAGATTCTTGGGCAAACCGACAATCAAATTGCCGCAGGCATTGCTAAAAATGCAACTAAATATGAAGCAGATCTTGTTAAAGCCGCTGAAGCAAACTTATTGCCAACAGTTGCTAAAGGTGCTGCTCGTGGTTTAACTGAAATTCCGGGTGAAGTAGCACAACAAATTATTGAACGTGCTCAAGCTGGTTTAGATTTGTTTAGTGAAGACGCTTTTAAAGAATACGGTCAAGCAGGGTACATGGCTGGTTTAACAGGCCCCGTAATGGGCGCTGCTGCTGCACCGATAAGTCGTGCCGGTGCTCGCGGACAAGTTGAAGATATACGAGCTAAACAACGTGCCGAACAGCGCAAAGAACAACAAGATAAAGAAGATGCATATAGAGCAAGTCCTGAATACATTACAGATTTAACTGGTCGTAGAAACGCCATTCAAGAAAAAATGGATGAGCTATTACCCATAATTAAAAGTAAAGCAGTTGAAGATGATGAAAAGCAAATAAAGAACGAAGCAAAAGCTCGCATGCGAGATTACAAAATAGAGATGCAAGATATTGTTTCTCAACTTCGTGAAGCTGCTCCTGAAGCTAAAGGTTTACCGTTAACGTTAGACCAACAAATTGAACAAGAAAAAACAAATAAACAGACTAAAGCAATAGCCGCCACTGCGGACATGGTTACAGATGAGTTTGGAAATATTGTTCCGGGTTTAACTAAATCTGGTGCTCTTGCTGGAAGAGAGCTAACCCCTAAAGATAAAGCCGCCGCCGATAAAGCAATGTTGGATCTTAAAAAATTAAATGAAGCTGAAACTAAGCGCCAACTTAATGCTCGAGAAAAAGCACACAAAGAATTTTTACAACAACAAATTGATGAGATTCGTAGCACGTCTGATTTTGCTCGTGATTACGTAAATGCGCGCCTTGTTAGCCGTGAAGGCTACGAAGTTATGGGCGAAACTGCGGGTCGTTATAACCCTAAAGAAGGAATTCCATTAGACGTTGCAGAACCGGGGCTTATTCGCCAAAAAGGTCTTGAACAAGTATTGCGGGTTTCTGGCAAACTTATTACTCCAGAAGAACGTAAAAAGTTTGAACAAAATATTGATAGTGGGTACGTTACTCGTGATTTAAAAGGTGTATTAGGTTTAGGTTCTGTAAAAGAACTTGGTCAAGGCACACACGATCTTAAAGTATTAGAAGATGCCCAAGAAGCAATACCCGTTTTATTAGAAAGAATGCGCGAGTATCGCGAAAAAAATAAAGAAGTTATTGACAAAGATCTTTTTGATGCGTCTGGTAAACCAACGGCTAACTACAACCGTTCTATTGCCACACAAACAATCTATAGCGAACTTGAACGCTTAGCCAATATTGCTAAAAATACTATTAGCAAAAACAAAGATGCTGAAATTGTTAGACAAGGTTTAAATGAAGCTAAAAGAAAATTACCAAAAGAAATTAATTTAGTTGATAAAAATCTTGCGCCTGAAGCATATCAAAAAGTTATTGATGAGCAACTTAATATTCAACAAAGCGCGTATGATGATATGCGTATTGCTCTTGACGATCTTGCTGAAAGCAATGTGCTTGGTAAAGATAAAATGGCGGCGGGTACTACCGACACTATTAAACAACGCGCCGAAACCGCTAAACAAGAATATATTGATGCATCTTTAAAACAAGCTGCGGCATATCGCTTGCATAAAGGTGGAGACGCACTTACTGAAGGCGAAACTAAAGATGTAGCTGAAAAAATGGATGCTGAGCTTAGCGAAGCTATTGCTCGTGGGCAACTTAAACCCGCTGAGTACAAAGCTGTACAAGAAGGCAAAGCTAAACCAATATATGAAGATGTAATAATACCCGCACAAATGCGTGCTGGCAAAATTGTTCGCCCTGCATACACAAGCCGTAAGCTAGTTGGGTTTGAAGGTTTAGAAGAAGTTCAAGGGGATTTGTTTGAAAGCCCACAAGGCTACACAAACCGAGAGTCTGCGTTGGGTAGCGTTGGTTTAGATTTTGGTCCCCGTTTACCAGCTAATTTAGTTAAACAAATGCGTGGCGCTGGTGTTGGAGCTAAAGCTGCAGGTGCTCCTTCTGAAAAAATGACTGGGTTTGAAGCTAAAGCATTGCCCGGCATTGTTGAACACCGTGGTTATGTGCAAGACAAACTTTCTGCACTTAAAGTAGGTTTAATGCGGATACCGCAATACAACAAAAAAATAGGTACTGGCCCTAAAACTAAAGTAGTGCCCGAAAAAAGAACATTGTTCTTAGAAAAAACAACCGCTGAAACACCCGTTAATGCAAAAAAAGTTTATGAAAATGCAGTAGAAACTGGGCGTTTATTAGAAAAGAAAAAAGGTATGCCAAGGGATGTAGGGCGTGCGCTTTTACGTGCTGCTGATTTTCTTGCCGCTAGCCAAGATGAAACCCAAAATGCCAAAGTTACTGAACTTATGGCTGAGCAACTATACCGCCTTAAGTTAGGACAAGATACAACTCGCAAACACATTGCTGAAACTACAAATGATTTAAATGCGCTATTAGATAAGTATGCTACGGCTGAAGAAGGTAAACAAGCTGAGTTATTTACGCAAAGCAAAAAAATGGCAAATCGCCAACTTGCTGAAATTAAATCTGAATTAAAAGAATTGGGCCCAGCTAACTTAGAAGATTTAAAAGAACGGTTTGATATTAATAGCCGCATGAAAGAAACTGAAGCATGGATTGCTAAGTTTCATGGGCCAAGTGGTATGGGTCGTTCTGTAGCAGCTTCGTTAATTAAAGGCAAACTCCCACCATTTAGTGGTCGCCCTGAATATTCTGATTATGCAACCGCTAAATGGTGGGAGCAAGAGTCTAAAGCATTAAAAGAAGCGGCTGATGCCGTTAAAAAAGAAAAAGACACAACGCAATTGCGTATGGCATATCTTCAGCAACTTAAAGATGCAGTTGATAATATTGACAGATTAGACACAGACTTTCGGTACGCAAACATACCGGGTTTTTTAATGGGTAAAAGTTTACGTACAGAAGAGCAAGAACAACGTAGAACGTATCATTTAAACATTCGTAACGTATATACAACAATTATTAAAGACATAGTAGGTATATTGCGTACCAAAAATGTAACCCCTAGCAAAAAATATACGCAAACTACCCTTATTAAAGAGGCTGTTGCAGAATTAGAAGAAGTATTAAAAGCAAAATTTGCACACCATGAGTTAATTATGGAAGCTATTAAAACAGCCCCATCTAGGTATTTGCATGCGTATAGGATGCGTAAAGCTGCTGAAGCTAAACTAAATGAATATACGGTGCGCCTTGAAGCGTTAAATAAAAAAGAATATGTTCTTGAAAAAGTTGGTAAAAACGAAAAAACCGAACTTCTTGCTGCGCAAAAAGAAGCTGAAAAATTATTTAAATATGCTGATGAAACATTAAAAGATATTAAAGAAGCACTTGACAAAGATAAAGTAATTGATGCTGTAAATAAAGATCCTGATGTTATTTGGGCTCGTGAAAAATTAGGTATGTTGCTTAAAAAAGTTGGCAAACCAACTAAGCAAACACAGCCTATGCTAACTGAAGAAGGTAAACGTTTAAAAGATGAGCGAGTTGTTGCCGAAAAAAATGCAGTTGAGCGCATTAAAGCAGCCAACGACGCTATGGTACAAATTGCCAAGTTAGATAAAGAGCTATCAAAAACAGTAGTTTCTAAAAAACCGCTTGAGTTTATTCAAAAAGAACGGGCCGCTAATGCTGCCGTTGATGCCGACCAAACTAAAGTTGATGGTCTTGAAGAAAAAATTAAAGAGCTTGAGGCAGTTAAAAAGCCTAATGCTCAGCAGACTAAGAGTTTGGCAAAAGCTAGAAAAGATTTAGAAAAAGCTAAAAAAAAGCTAGACCTTGCTAAAAATGCTCAGGTACAGCTAGCCGCTGCAGCGATGAAGTATGTTGAAACAACCATTGCTAAACCTGCAGGGCAGTTTGAAGAAGATAAGCAAGAAGCATTCTTATTGTTGTTGCATAACCTTGAGATTAAACGCAACCAGTACCAAGAGGCAATCTACGCACTGAACAAAGAAAAAGCAGATAAAGGTCTTGTTGCTGCTGCAGAAAAACAAAAACAAGCTATTAACGGCATGATTGAGCGCTTGAAAAAGCGTGGTCCTAATACTGAAGGATTGCCAAGCCTTGAAAGCATTAAAAACGCTGAAGACTTTATCTCTACTATGCGGGCTCGTGCTGAGATTAAAAGCGCTGTTGAAGAAACAAAAGGCACCCGCATGTCTTTACAAGAGCTTGAAGACACTAATAAAGTTCTTGAAGAACAGGCTAAGATTGCAGAAAAATTTAATAATCCTGAGCGTGCAAAAGAGTTGCGGGCTGAAGCTAAAGAAAACTTATCATTAATTCAAGCTGAAAAAGCGCTTGTATCTAAAGGTAATAACCCTGAAAAAGCTGTACGCAAACACGCTCTTCGTACTGGGCATAATAGCAACTATAAAACTGCTGAAAAAATAGCTCGTGGTGAAATTTACGCAAGCAAAGAAAGTTCTAAGAAACAAACACTTACACCTCTTGGCGAAGCGCTTAAACAAAAGTTTGGTGACAAGTGGGATTTAGAGCGCAACAACTATATTAAACGCCGTGCTGCTGAAGAATTTAACCGTTTGTCTATTGCTGAAAGTAAGTATAGTAACAATAGCGACTTTGATGACACCGTTATGCGTGTTTCTAAAGGTGAGTCTGGCGGTATTGATATGAATCAAGCGAATGCGTATATGGCTGACGTTCTTAGCTTACCTAACCCAGCTAAGATTAAGTACGTCGAGTCTATTGCTAAAGCGCCGGATGAGTTTTTGTTAGCTGTTTCAAGAAAAGGTTTAGACCCTGCTGAAGTTCGTGGTGGTGTAATGCCTGACGGCACAGTAGTTGTTATTGGTAATACCCATACAAGCATAGCGGATTTACAAGAAACAATTGCTCACGAAACTATTGGGCACTACGCTATTGATACGCTACTTGGCCCAGAAGGAATGAAATCGTTAGCTAAAAAAGCTTTTTCTGCCGGTAAAGAAGGTGCTTACAAACTTGCTGCAGAATTAGGTGTGTATGACGATGTAGCTGAAGCAGCCATTGCAGGTAAAAATGCTGGTATGACTGAAGAAGATATTCAGTTGCTTATGACGCGTGAAATGTTGGCGCATGTATCTGAACGCCCGTTGCCTAGTAAAGCAAGTCAAGCTGTAAAAGAGTTTATTAAAGCGGTTGTTGCTGCCGTACGTAAGTTTTTTACTAATAGCCGTTTAGATACTTCAGCACAATTAACTACTCAAGAAGTATTTAACTTAATTCGCGAAGCTAAAAAACAATATGAAAGCAGCACGCTTGGCGCATATAAAACTGTTAATGGCGATGTAGTATTTAAAGATACCAGACGTTTTGGTAAAACAGTAAGTCAAAATTCTATTGATACGTTTGATAAACTTTACGCTAAAAAGAAAACGCTTCTTGATAATATTCTTGCTAATACAACTGGAATGTCCGGTCGCATTCAATGGTTTGATAACTTAGCTGGGTATGAACATATTATTGGTGAAGCTGAAAAAAAGGGACAACTTACATCTAATGATGCATTAATAGCAAACTATTTTATGCGTTTACATGGACAACGGTTAAACTTAACAGCGCAGTTTGCAACGCACGGTGTATCTCAATTTGGTAAAAATGCTGCTGGCGAAATGGATCTTATTGAAAGACCGGATGCCGCTAATCTTGTAAACGTTAGTCGTATTCTTGAAAAAGCTAAAGCACTTGGTAGTGCAAAAGTTGTAAACCAGTTTTTTCAAACATACTTAGTAGCTAAACGTGTTAAACGTGTAGGGCTTAAAGCGCTTAATGTTGATTTAAATATTTCTGAACAAGACCTTAAAAACGTGCAAGCAGATATTGAAGCGGCTGGCGTTGAAAATTTGTTTAAAGAAGCCGCTGATGAATATGCTAGATATAACAAACACCTTATAGATTTGGCTGTTCAATTAGGCGCTATACCAAAAGAAGAAGGGTCTAGATTAACTCAATTTAATGACTATGTGCCGTTTTATCGTGTTAATAACAGCGGTGAAGCTGAATTAGTTATTGCTGGCGAACGCCCTATTATGATTGGTCGTTTAAAAGACCAGCCTTATTTACATGAACTTATTGGCGGTAAAGAAATGTTGGTTGATTTTGAAGCCAGCGCTTTTCAAAATACGGGTTTACTTGTTGATTTAGCTATGCGTAATTTAGCTACAACTACGTTAATGAAACAACTAGAAAAAGTTGGCGGCAAAGATAGGATTGCTACAAGGGTAAATTTTAAAATAAAAGGCGACGATATTGTTCGTGGCAAAGTAGATGGATATGACGCTGCTTGGCGACTAAATACTAAAGATACAGGTTTTGAAGATATTCCCGTTGAGTTACTAGTTAAAGGGCTTGAGGGTATTAAAACAACATTGCCGTTTGCTTGGAAAATTATGGGTTTACCCGCTAGGTTTTTACGAACCATGATTACTCGTATGCCTTCATATGGAGTTAACCAAATTGTTAAAGATTCTACCGCTATGTGGTTGTATTCTGGCGCAGATATAACTCCCGTATTAAGTTCTATTAAAGAACTTGGCACTATGTTAACTGGTAAAAATTTACGAGAAAAAGAATTACAAGCTGCTGGTATTGAAGGTGGGCAGTTGTTTACCGGTATGCCAGAAGACATGAGCAAAATAATGTTGCAGATAATGGGCAACAAAAATAACATGCAAACTTTGTTTGTTAAAGCTGACCGCTTAGCTATGAAAGCAGATGCAGCTACCCGTGTGGCAATGTATAACGCCTATTTAAATAAAGGTATGTCCCCAATGCGGGCTAAATTGGCGGTTTTAGAAGCCTTAAACTACAATAAACGGGGCTTATCGCCAACTATGCACGCTTTGTCAACTGCAATACCGTTTATGAATACGCAAATCCAAGGTTTAGATGTTTTAGGAAAAGCACTACGGGGCAAATTAACTCTTGGTCAACAAAAAGATTTACGTGTTAAGTTGTGGCGACGAGGCATGATGCTAGCCGCATTTACTACAGCGTATGCAGCATTAATGGCAGACGATGAAGCGTATAAAAATGCAGACCCTTGGACTAAATACACCAGTTGGTTTATTCGTTTACCTTTTTTTGATGAGCCTATTAGAGTCCCTGCACCGTTTGAATTTGGGTATATATTTAAAGCTTTGCCAGAAGCTGTATTTAACATGGCGTTTAAAGAAGAAAAATTTAGTAAGGTACTTCAGTTTTATAAACAAGCCGCAATTAATACAATTCCAATTAGTGTGCCGCAAGCAATTAAACCTGCAATTGAAGGATATACAGGAACATCTTTTTATACTGGCGAAAAAATTGAATCCGAAAGAGAAAAAGGATTATTACCCGGCTATAGAGAACGCAGTACTACAACTGAAACCGCCAAGTTATTAGCCTCTATTTCTCCTGAACATATATCACCAGTAATGATTGATCATTTAACAAGGGGGTATGGCGGGGGGTTAGGAATCGCTTTATCTAGTTTACTAAATCCTTTCTTAGCACCAACTTCTAATGTAGTTGCGCCAGAAAAAATGCCAAGTCAATACCCATTTATTGGAACTTTTTTTCAACCTAATGATGCTTCGGGCGTTCTTAACGGTGCCTATGAAATTGCAACTCGTGCACAACAAGCTAGTAAAACGTTTAATGAACTTGCGGCTAGTGGTGACAAACAAAAAGCAATGGCTTTTTTAAATAAATTTAAAGCAGAAATAATTATTGAAGATGCTGCTGGATCAATGATTCGAGAAATTGGGGAGCTTAATGCACTTGAACGCTTGATTACAAAAGGCCCAGTTAAGATGAGCGCACCAGAAAAGTTAGCTAAACTTAAAGAAATTCGTGCAGCTAAAATTAAACTGTCAGGATCTTTTAGCAAAGCATATGAAACAATTAGCGGACGCGTGTAAACCACACGCCAAGTTTGCCGTTATTAGTACCAAAATCTGCTTTAGCTATCATTCCGTAATGAAGCGCCGCCTTTAATCCCGCTTCTTTAGTTTCTTTTAACTTCAAAGACGGAACAAAGAAGGCCCTTTGTGGGGGCGTAGTAGACCAAGGGTAATGTACCTTAATCTTCTTTGTCATCTTCTGTTATAGGGCGGCTTATCTTCATTACGTTAACCCGCATAGTCGGTCCACGAGTTTTAGCTAATAGGTTCGGTCGTGCGTAGTTAATCTTAAAGTTAGGTAGCTTCTCAAGCTGTTCTTTAAAATCCGAATATCCGTAGCTCATTGCTACACAGTGTGCTTTAAGTAGTTGCTCTTCAATATAGTAATCTACATGTCCGGGCGTTACATTATGCTCAACCCTACCAGCTACATCCGACCTAGTTAACGACTGGTCAATTTCCCCATTACCGCCTAGCGTCGCTTGCAGATTGCCATTAAGGGCTTTAATAACCACAAATTTACCAAAGTATTCACGAGTATAGGCGTTTAATACATCCTCTGCGGTGCGTTTACTTCCATATATAACTGAACGAGCATCGGTTACCATCATACGTAAAACATCTAATACAGGCCCAATTGGTATATCAATAATGTTGGCATACTTCTTACCTAGCAAAATAATAGTGGCAATGATGCAACTGTTGCCCGCCGTCCAATACCGCTCCTCATCATTACTAGCAAACTCCCGATCAAGGCGCTCAGTTGTTTCTTCTAATACCTTAGCAACAGTAGCCTGATTCTTAACTACCCAACGAATAAAGTCACGCCCAGCTACACCAAAGTTTTTCTTAAGTAGCTTTAATGTGGTTCTTTCCTCAGTAGTCCAAGTAAGCTTTTTGTGCATCTGTAGTTCAAGGATACGAAACATTTCTGCCTGTGATGCGTGCTTACGTGCACCCGATAGATAATCCATGACGTGCGTATTTGATGAGAAAAGACACAGCAGTTTCCATGTAGTGTCGTTAACCCGTTCCTTATTGCTACCCGATTCCATGCGGTCTTTGCCTTTACCCTGCGTTAAATCTAACAGGAATTCAGGCAACCACTCAAAATCTTCTCGACTTTTGTTTGTGGTTTCGTCAATGATGAAAGGCAGGCTATTTAATAAACCCTGTCTTTGTTGCGATGCCACAATAGATGTGCTTTGCGTAACCCTATACCGTTCAGGATGTCCAAAGAAACTAGCCGCTAATTCCAGCGCCAAAGACTTACCCATACCAGAATCGGATGATCCCAGATGGTATACACAGCCGTTATAGATAGTAAAGTTCATCAAGATAGAAGCTGGGCCAACTAAAGACATAGCTAAGATCTGCCACTCTTGCTTAGCTATAAGCATGTTAAATACTTTTCTCCACTCATCTACTGAACCAGTAGGTGTCGTAGCACGGTTTATGTTTTCTAACGAGGGGGTTGGTACATAAACTTCTGCGCCGTCTGAGGTAAATATGCGGCTGTTAAACACAAACGTCTTGTCCTCTTGCCAGCCACAGTTACTTGGTATTTTCAACGCCCTTTTGTTGGCACTAACAAATTCTACACACCCACGCACATACTCAAATAGGTTCTTGTCGTTGCCTGAACCGTAGGCTGCAATGATGTTTTGGTTGGCTAGCGCTTTAACCGTTTCGTCTTTGCTTACTATCGACTTCTGTGGAATCAAAATATCAATAACCCCGTCAGGACGGAACGCCAACATATGTACCATGTGGTCGCCATTGCTATTAAGGATGTCTACTGCAAACAAGTCATAGGGAAGCACCATGATCTGCTTACGGGTTTTACCTTTGCCATCTTCGTCATCTAAAAGTCTATCCATAAATACGCCGCCATTAGAGCCGTAGCTAAAGCCTTTGGGTGGAATTGGGCGTGTTACAGTAATCTGTTGCGGGTCGCAGTCTTCGTCTGACTTCTTCTCGACTACTATTTCTTTAGCCTCATTAGCAGTTTTGATTTCCCGCCCTAAAGCTAAGGGGTTAGTTATCTTGCCAAAATGGGGGCATTTTTCACAAATTCCGGGGTTTGCTTCGTCTAGCTTAAGGCAACCATAAGGCCCTTTAATCTCGTTCCATTTAGTGTTATGGCGGTCAATATCGTATGGGTGTAGGGCTGATAGGGCTAAACCTTCTTCTACCCCGTCCTCGCATGATTTAGCTAGGCTGAGGATGCCACGCCACAAAGGCTCCATGCCGTCATCAGTTGCGTTATCTTTGTAGTAGTGGATCTGCCCACAAGTTGTGATGTTTTTAAAGAAAGTAACGCTGTTTTCTATTAACTTAACGCTATTGGCATTAAGGGCTAATTGAGGGCGTTTTCCGGGCAGTTGTAACGTGGGTAGGTTCTCGTATGCCGCACCATTCATCTTGTCCCGTAGGGCGCTTGCAACCGTCTCAAAATCAAAAGTTTTGGGGCTAGCCTCAACCATAATCTTGACCTTGCGGGGGGTCTCTTGCTTGTAGTTGCTGGTATCAGGAACTCTTAGTACACGGGCGGCATCGCCAGTAACCATTGCATCAATCTTAAGCCCCTCTTTTTTACAGAGTCTCTTTAGGTTCTCAGCAACAGGTTTCCAAACATCAATATCTACTTCTTCCGTAAAAGGCCAGTACACATGCAAGCCACCACCACTAGAAACAATCCAAGGCGTACCTAGTTCTGCTAAAGCAGTTGTGGACAAGAATGTATCAAGGGCAGTTGCCGCCTCGCCTTTAGTTGCATAAGACTTACTATCGCCACAATCTATATCCAAGAACAAAGACTTAATCTTTAATGCATTTTCTGTCTTGCGTTCTTTTATGTCATTAAATGTAGCCAACGCATAAAACGTGTTGTAGCCCTTCTTATCAAATGCCATTGCGGCGTTATACAGTTCGTCAATCGAGCTAACGAATACATGTTCTTTTTTTGCTGTGCTTAACTCAACGGCGCAATATTTACCCGAAGACGGTAGCACAGTCGCTAGGAATTCCTGCGACTTCATGTGAGACCTTTCGAGTTAGTTGTTTACTTTAATATCAAATCGTCTAATTAATTCAATCTGAAATTCTTTAGGTAGCCCATCTTTATAAAATAACCGCTCAGCATACTTAACCAATTCTTTATCAGTAAGGGACGGTGGGTTTAAATATGTTACTGTTTCTTCATGCATGTTCGAAGTGCCTCTTCTGAAGTCTGGCTTGATTGTAGTATGTTCAACAAAGACATTACGCTTGTACGATATGCGGGGGTTACGTCCCTCCCGCTAAACCAGTTATATACCGTCTGTCTTGTTGCGCCTGTGTAATTTGCAATCTGTATTACTGGAAAATCTAAATGAATCGCCCAGCGTCCTAGCTGATTGCCTAACGTTTTGGGTGCGGCTTTAGTTGTGCTTTTAATTGTGTCTGAATAAGCCATATGGAATCCGTGTGGGGGCCGAAGCCCCCGTTATTTAAAAACAAGTAGTGTTGCAGTTACCGTATTG
>Ga0114964_10001630_pt1 | contig 16291 bp, 10 predicted proteins | sample C_131016_MF_Meta_FD_92638 | JGI IMG/M metagenome (GOLD analysis project Ga0114964, IMG submission 92638) | Freshwater microbial communities from Lake Croche, Canada to study carbon cycling - C_131016_MF_MetaG | ecosystem: Environmental > Aquatic > Freshwater > Lake | place: Lake Croche, Canada... | reverse complement strand
CTGGATAAGTAGTCACAATCGCAGCTTGTGGGAACTCAAGTGAAGGGAATAGCTCTTGCTTTAGAGCACCCACAGACACAAAACCAAATAGACCGATGATTACCGTAATAAGTGCCACTACAGATCGGTTAGCCAAGCTCAATTTAGACAGACGAAACATTATTCTCCCAAAGATTTATTTACCGAGGTAAACATTACCATAAGGTAGACCTCTACCTCAATACTGCACCAAAAAGGGAGTTAGTCTTCTTGCCTGTCGAAACCAGACATCCCAGCCTGACTGCTGGAGCTGAAAAGACTAAAAAATCTAAAGAGAACAGGCATCCGCTTCAAAGGACCAGCTTTCCCATCCTTAACCCGGTTCGATAGTTCATGGCTGAGTTCTTCATTCAACTCACTCTGAGCTTCAGCCTCAAGACGTGCTTGACGTTGCTGATCACTTTCTTCATTTGAACCCATAATTAACCCCGCAATTACTCAACTATTAACACTTTAGAACAATGAAAGCCAAAGTGCCAGCTCATGGCTTAGGAGTTCAGCCCCTGATGGTCTAAAATGGGGAGGTATTGCCTTCGTAGCTCAGTGGATAGAGCAAGAGCCTTCTAATCTCTTGGTCGCAGGTTCGATTCCTGCCGAGGGCGCCGAGAAAATCCCTGCAATCACTGACAACTCTCAATGATTACGGGGATTTTTTTATTGTTCGCTGTTGGCCAAGTAGACAGGAAAGGACATAAGTTCCCCCCATTACCCAAACTATGTTGCACGACTGTTGCACGAATAGTCGCACGAATAGATGGAGTAATGAATGGCAAAGAAAAACAGGCGAAGTTTCGGCTCAATTAGGAAGCTACCTTCCGGGAGGTATCAAGCCACATACATTGGTGCACACGGTAATCGGCAGATAGCCCCGATGACTTTCGCGACAAAGACAGACGCAGATGGCTTCTTATCCACAGTTAGATACAAGTTAGACCGAGGGATAGGTCTCGATAAAGAGTTGAAACCCGTTCGAAGTAAAACTCCAATACTTGGAGATTACGTGTCGAGGCACATCGACTTACAGACAACAAGTAGGGGTCAATCCCTTAAGCCTTCGACTAAGGCTCTTTACCGCAAGCTGCTAAGGGTTAACTTGTCCGAGCTTGTTGAACTTCAGTTAGCCGAGATTACGAAGCCTCGCGTCGACGAATGGTATGCCCAAGCGTGCTCGTTAGGCAAGATATCAACCGCCTCAAAGGCCTATAAATTGCTTTACTCAGCAATGCAGCGTGCAGTCGGGGATGAGTTAATAGTCAAAAATCCATGTTCAGTCAGAGGTGCCCAGTCTGCTAGCACCGGTAAGAGGAGTATTTGTCCATCGCCTAAACAAGTCGAACTGATAGTGAATGAGCTACCCGAGCGATACAAGGTTCTTGTGCTCCTAAGTGCTTATGCTGGGCTCAGGTTCGGTGAGGTCACTGCACTTAGGGTCAAAAACCTGGTTTCCAGTGGTTCTGGAACGGGTAAACGGTTCACCGTGCAAGTGAGGGATGCCGTCACAATGGTCGAGAAGGGCTTTGTTATCGGGACTCCCAAAAGTAGGGCCGGAGTCCGGGATATTTCTATCCCATCTTTCCTTAATGAGTTGTTAGAGAAGCTGCTGACCGAACGGGCTAAAAACGGAGAAGACGCATTTCTGTTCGTTTCCCCATCGGGCGGATTCATCAGAAACGACGTATTGGCAAAAGCGTTGTCTAGGGCCAAAACTAGATGCGGTCTAGGAAACTTAGCAATCACACCCCACTCATTCAGACATTTTGGTGCAACTCAGTTTGTTGCTTCGGGAGGTAGCTTTGCAGAACTCAAAGCGAGATTGGGTGACAGCTCATCTGCCGCTGCGATTCGCTACTTACACTCAACAGGTCAAGAATCGAGAATTGTGGAGGAGATGCCTCAAATCGAGATTCATTAGTCAGTCGCCTTCACCTGGTCGGTTGATAACTGTCCTCCAACAGCGAAATCCTCATTGAATGTTGAGCTGACCTTGTTATCTTGAACTAACAACTGAATATCCACGATGTGAAGAGGGCAGTCCTGAAACGGACAGGAAAAGGGACTTCAAATCGAGGAGATTGCGACCGTCGCAGTCAAGGAAGTAGCCCATGCTTGCTAAACAAACAAAGAGAGGATTGCATCCCTAATGGATAGCTATCTGACAATTTCCGAAGTCGCTGAAATTTATGCCGTGAGTGAGAAGACAGTGAGGCGATGGATATCTACCTCACAAATCACGGCTTACAAGCTTGGAAAAGGTAGAACGATTCGAATTGACTCATCGAGCCTCGATGGAATCTTAGAGCCAGTAAATTATCGAGGCCATAAACCTAGGCGTTAGAGAGATAACCCCGAAGCAGCTTAGTCTTCTAAGGTTTGAATGTGCCTAGTCAACGTAAGAACTAAACTTGTCAGGAAGTTGAACGTTGATACCGAGCTGAGCGCACTGAATCTGAAGTTTTTCTAATTCAGGGAAACTGGCAACTTTCGCAGGTCCGAAGAACGTAGAAGCAGACTCCTGCATTGCAACTGTTCGAGATTTATCCACTATGGGCTTCATTACCGCCCTAAATGCTGCTTTGTCTTCAGCCTCTAAAGTTGATGACCAAGAAGCAACGTTTTCGTCAGTGAACATGAAATATACATCACTTCGATAAGACTGATTGTTCATCTTCACGCAAACACCTTGAGTGCTCAATTCAAGAGCAGAAGGCCCAGCAGGTTCTGGAGCTGCACATGCGGTAAGCAAAAGTAAAGTTGGTGCGATTACAAGTAACTTCGCTGCTTTTCTCATTTAGTAATCCAATCTCATACGGAGTTGACTGCCCAGTGAGGTATGTCACAGACTCCAATCAAAGTCTATGGGGCCGAATGGGCACAGCACATCGAGTAAAACAAACGTTCGTATTTGGACACTTCTAAAGAGACGATAGAGATTCCCATGAACACTAGGTGAACTTTGTAAAGAAACTCGTGTCAAAATCATTGACAAGCAAGCATCGTTTGTGTACACTCTAGTTATGAATGCAAAACGATTCGGATACGGCAGAGTGTCTACCCTTGACCAAAAGCTCAACGCTCAACGCGATGCACTGATTGCTTCAGGCGTCGACCAGGTCTTTATGGAAAAAATAACTGGTACAAAGGCATCCAGACCTGAACTCGACCTGGTCAGGCAAATGCTGCGCCAAGGAGACACATTAGTTGTGACAAGGATGGACCGACTTGGTCGCTCCGCTAAAGACCTTTTGAACATTGTTTCGGAGCTGGAAGAGCGAGGAGTCAATCTTGAAATCGTAGAGCAGAGAATTGACACAAAAACTCCTGAAGGCAAGATGTTCTTCACGATGGTGGCGGCGTTTGCAGAATTCGAGCACTCTATGATGGTTGCCAGGACAAAGGACGGATTGGCCGCAGCCAGGGCCCGTGGCCGCTTAGGTGGTCGTAAGCCAAAACTCACTGAGCTTCAAGTGAAAGAGATTCAGAAACTTTACAACGCAAAAGAGCACACAGTCCAGGAAATCTCTTTGATGTTCAACGTCAGCCGGCCGACCATCTACCGAGTAGTCGACCTACTGCCTGAAGAAAGTGGTTACAAGTTCAAAGCTGGATAGCCTTGATGCACTCAGGAAGCGATTTGCAGACTCCCTCAAATCAAGCAGTACCCACTGACCCATCAAACGGCTCAAATCACCTGTTGCAATTGCTGCGACAATTAAACAAAGAATATTTATTGAAAGGAGCCAATTGAATAGGTATCTAAGTTTCGAGGACATATCTAGGGAGCTAGGGGTTCCTGTTAGGACTGTGTATTTCCTAAATCAAAAAGGTCTGGGTCCAAAGACTTTAAGAGTCGGACGGGCTTTTAGAGTAAGCCAAGAAGACTTCGATTCTTGGAGGGAGGCCAATTCCAAGTAAGGAACTTGTTCTGAGCCATTGGCTTCAAGCCTGGTTTTGAAAAGCCTTAAATTGCAATACCGTTTCACCTCACGATTACATGGTGAACCTGTTAGGTCAGGCCCAGACTTTCGTAGCCGGAAGGCTTAGCTAACTGCAAGCTAGAACCCCTCAAGGGGAGCAGATAGGCCGCACCGGTTCGGCCGTCAATCAGTTATGACATAGGCCCTAGGTCAACGGACTGCGCAGGGAAAATCCCCGGAGAAGCGCCCTCCATCCAATAAATCCAATTCGATTTTGGCCAAGGAGGCCCAATGTTTAATACACGCAACACTTCTCTTACAGCTCTCGCAGAGCGGCTCTCTGCGGAAGATATCTTCACTATATCTGGCACGTGGACTTCTAGCACTTCAACCGTAGGCAACCTAGAAGTCACAACTTATTCCCGTGTCATTCACGGCAGGCAAGTCACCTTACAGTCACTATTCAATCCAGTAACAAACGAAGAAAGTGCTCAGTTGCAACCTGTTTCGGCCGGCGCTCCACTCTTGCCAATTCACAAGGCAGCTTTCATTACACAATTTATCTTTGATAACGATGAGGCCAAGGCGTATGCATGGGTGAAGTCGATAGCATCACCGACTTATACTTGGCTTTCCGACTTGGGGAATTTAGCTCGCAGGCATCATGGTGACCAGTATCCGGAGGTAGAAGACGGCGGCGTTGTTTCCGAAATGGTAGGAGAAGAGTATCTCCGTTCCAAAGCACGAGAACAGGCCAGGCAGCTTATTGCGGAGGATTCATATCGGGATGAGGGTGAGACCCCAGAACCCTTGGTAGTCAGCGACTGGATGAATGAACCCGACGTCGAAGCTGAATATCGAATCGACCAGCTCTGGATTAGGCGTGGAACAAATTTTGTGGTTGCTCAAAATAAAGCTGGAAAGACGACTTTGATTCTCAATGTTGCCCGTGCTCTGTTGGACGGAAGCAATTTTCTCGGTCGGTTTGAAACTCTTCAATTGACTAGGAAACTCGGCATTGTCAACTTTGAACTTACAGATGCTCAATTAAAGCGATGGGTCAAACGTCTCGGGATTACGAAACTTGAAGATTTCCTCGTTTGGAATTTGAAAGGGAAACCGAATCCGTTTCGTACTAAGACGTCTAGGGAGCATTTTGCGCGGCAGCTTTTGGATAACGATATTGAAGTTCTAATTGTTGACCCATTCTCAAGTGCCTTTCCAGGAGACGACGCGAATCAAAACGAGCTTGTTAAGGCTTTCCTCAAGAATATGGATGAGGTCGTGCTGAAAGGTGGGGTTGAGGAGTTCATGATGGTTGTACACGCGGGTCACGATGGGAAGAGAGCCCGAGGTGCATCTACTCTGGCAGACCACCCTGATGCCACATGGGTGATTTCAAAGCAGGAAACCGGTAATCAGAGAACTTTTCGAGCCGAGGGTCGAGATGTTTCAATTGAGGAGGAAGGGCTGACTCTCGAAGAAGATGGCTTATCACTCACTCTCAACGGCCTAGCCTCGCGCGAAATGGCCGGCATTTTTCTGAGGATGAAGGTGAAAACTTTCATCGGAGATAACCCAGGTTGCAAAGCAGGGCAACTTGAACTTTCCATCGGAGGGAATAAGGCTGCGCTTACAGCCGCTAGGAATTATCTAGTCAGTTCAGGAGAAGTCACAGAAACTTTGATGAAGAACGCAAAGGTTTACTATCTCAATTCCTGACCTCAATCCTTCTTCCCCCTCTATATGGGGGGGGAGAGGAGAGATAGGGAGGTAGTAAGTATTCATTTCTTCACAGGCCAAGCCTGAGCAAATAGTGGGAAATTAGCCCATTAACTTTGCTTTGATGGCGTCAAATTCTTCTCTCGAAATTAGCCCCGATTCCATTAGTTTTGCAGCTTTACCCAATTCTTCAACTATTGAATTTGATTTCGAACCCTCAGCCTCCGACTGGTTTGAGCCTTTTGTTTTTGGGTCTTTTGAAACTAGCTCTTCTTGCATAGCTTCACGAAGTCTCATCACATAACCTAAATGTGATATTGGAAAAACCAGCAGTAGCTGCCAGCCCTTGCCTGCCATACGAAGCTCGAATGTTCGTGTGTCAGTCGTCACTGAAACTTTTTTAGAAGGTATCAGGACAGTTGCCAAACCGAAAACAGGAAACAAGACCGCCGTTGCCGCAAGTCGTGCTCTCTTTTGGACTTCTGTTTTGTAAATCCCGTCGAAGTCATCAAACTCGAACGTCATGGATGGTTCGAGCGGCAAAATTCTCACAAATCGGCCCTTGTCATTTTGCTCGAATCCTGCGGAGGCTATTTCCGCACTCTCTCCAAAAGAAACCAGGAGGTTTGTTGAGGTCAGTGCGAACCTGACAATTCCAGCTCCATCGTCGTTTAGAGAAGCACTGTCAAAAAAAGATACTTCTGGTTTTGTTGGCACTGTGCAGAACTCAATTACAGTCGTCTCACCAGCAAGGTTTTCAACTTTTTTAGCCAAACCAGTTGGGAATGAGCCCAGGCTTTGTGAAGTGCCATCTTTACGTATCAGTTCTATCTCATGGAGAGGTTCTGATGAGAATGTGTCACTCGAAGGCTTTCTGTGGACTCCAAAAACCTCTTTGATATCGCAAATCGCCTCTTCATGAAGAACGGTGGCATCCTCTAATTCAGAGCGCTTGTCTTCAACTTGCATCCAGATTTTCTTGTCATCTGCACACAATACGACGCGACCCTTAGCTTTTTTGTTTGTTCTGAGGAAACCGCTCTCAATCACGACGACTTTCTGCATCCGCTGCCCTTCAGTTTTAAAGCTTGGGAACAGTTTACCGATGGACCTAATTTGGTTGACCAATCTAGTGAGCGATTTGTTGTTTATGAGAGGGAAATATCAACAAGTCTGAAAATAGATAGACCATGGCTCAGGGGGCACTCCTCACAAGAGTCCAACAGCTCAAATTCGTTTGACTCCCAAAGAGCCCCACATCTGGCGCAAAATGTATTCATATCAGAAAGGTTCTCAGATATATCACGAACGGTTTTTAGTTCTCCACAGCCTAGAAGCACGCTCCCAGACCCTAAAGCCCTTGAAGGGCGGTTTAAAGGCCTTTTTGATATATGCCAGGGGTTATTTGCTAATGTCGCGGAGTACCTCCTGGAGGCCAACCTTGCAAATCAAGATATGGAAAACAGCATTGACCAAGGCTCATTTGGGCATAAGGGGCAATTTTCAAGTAAAACAGGTTCTCGGCACTCTTAGATGATTCGGCAGTTGGTTCATGCGGCGTCCAATCAACTTGTCTTCCTTAAATTGCAGTTTCGTCAAGCAATTTATGCACAGGGAACGCTTCCAAACAAGCCTAAAATCCCCTGAATGTCAATGGTCAAAACTAGACTGACTAACATGGGAGCAAGAATCATCGATAACAAACGCGTCACTTTGGCGACTGTATTGAATGAGATTGCACCACATCACTCGGAAATCTCTATTGCCACAGGCTACTGGGACTTGCCCGGTTTGCAACTCATATTCGATTCGATTAGCGACTACGAATCAATCAGGCTACTAATAGGACAAGAACCGATACCACCTCAGTACGCACCAAAACTGGACATCCAACAACTTGATGAAACCTTTCCTGAGTCTCAGATGATTGCAAATCTGCAAAAGCTTAAATATTCCAACGAACTTCGTAACCTAGTAATCCAAACAAAAGAATTGATTGAATCTGGGCGGCTCCAAGTCAAGATTTATCGCGGGGCATTCCTCCATGCCAAGACCTACATTTTTGGAAGCCGCAAAAGCACTGAAGCTGTTGGCATAATCGGCTCGTCCAACTTCACCAAAGCAGGATTAACCTCAAATCTCGAACTCAATGCCCTTGAAGACGAGACCCGCATCGTAAAATTCCAACCCGAAATTGAGTCCGACGAACATGGCCACCTAAGTTGGTTTGAGGATATCTGGAACGCGGAAAAGTCTGAGACATGGGACGGGAAATTCACTCAAATACTAGAGTCATCACCTGTAGGAGACAAACTTTTTTCTCCATACCTCATGTACATCAAGGCACTTTATGAAGTCTATTCCGACGAACTAGTTCCTGACACGAAAATATCTAAGAATATTGAAGATGTTCTTTATGAATTCCAGTTAAGGAACGCGAAGCTGCTCCTCAAGAAGCTTCAAAAAAATGGTCTAGCCATGCTCGCAGACTCAGTTGGCCTTGGAAAAACGATTACTGCGGGGGCGGTCGTTCGTCATTACCTCGAAGAACTTGGTTCACGACGCGTTTACATTATCGCACCAGCTAGCCTCACCTATCAATGGCGAGAGGACTTGGCAAAAGTGCACGGCTTGTTTCACGGATTTGAAATAATTTCAATGCAAGACCTCGGCCGAATCAAGGCAGAGAGAGCTATCGACAAATACGCCAGCGTAGACCTGTTTGTCATTGACGAAGCACACAACCTTCGTAGTGGAGGAGGAACACGGCATGACGAATTACTTGACTGGTTTAGCGAAAACCCTGACAGTCACGTCCTCTTGCTTACAGCAACACCTATCAACAACTCATTGACTGACTTCGTAAATCAAATCCAACTGGCAGCGAAGGGCAAGTTAGAGTCATTCCCGGTAGTTTACCCAACATCCAAAAAGACAGAAGTGATTGATTTCTTTGAGGCCGTCAAAAGACTGACGAAAGACATAAATACTTCCGAACAAGAAGGAAAAAAACCCGACTTCGATAAGGTTAACCGTGTCATGCGTCAGGGCCTTAGGCATTTTTTAGTTCGCACGACACGAAGTGGCATTGAACGCGAGTTCGGTGGTATCAAGCTTGCTGATGGCTCTTTTCGTAAATTCCCAGAATCAAAAGTCGTTCCTACCCCTTTCAAGTTTTCTCCAGGCTTGCTTGATGCCCTTAGCAACCTGACCGTTGGTAACAAGGAAACATTTGGGCAAGTTGAGCCAGAACGTCTCGACTTGAAGTGGTTGCTCGAGTTAACGCAGCGTGCCCAGCACCCTCTAGATACAATCACTTCTGACTCTTATAAAGCAAAGGGACAATCGGAGACTCCATTCGAAAGAGTCTTCCAAGTCCTTCTTCTACTTGGTTTTGCTCCTTACAAGACAGAGGTTTACAAGCACAAGTTCTATAACAAGACTCCAGAGGAAATAAAAACTTTTAGGCTCAAGCCCGAAGAATCCTTCAAAGTAAACAGCCAGTTGAGCGTCCACAACATGATGAGAGTAACTCTGCTAAAGCGACTTGAATCATCACAGTTTGCCCTCAAGAAGTCCCTCCAGAATTACTTAGTCAGACTTGAAACATTCGAGTCTGTTCTTATCAACCAGAACCTAATAGCTTCACTAAAAGACATAAGAGACCTGAGAAGTCAATATGGAGATGACCTAGACGGGTTGGACTCTCTTTCAGCTCCAGAGGACATCGAGCTGATACCCGCAGACCCAGAGATTTTCAATTTGGAAGCGCTCAAGTCAGACCTGCTTCGCGACCGCCGCCTAATCGAGGTTTTAGTCCAAATGTGCGACGTATTGGGAGTTCAAGACGACAAGCTCATCAATTTCAGCGCATTGCTTGAACGGCTGCGTCGTGAGCAACCAGCTGGAAAGAAAATATTGGTATTTAGCTACTACGCCGATACAGTTCAATACCTAGAAGAGAATCTTCAAACTTACTACAAACGTGATGACCTGAAACAGGTCGCAGCCTTCACAAGTGGAAAAACTAAGGGCCAAATTGAGACGCTCGCGAAACGCTTTTCTCCAGTCTCCAAAGGTGGCGTCCAGGAGGTTAAACGTGATGGAGAGCTAGACATCCTTTTTGCCACGGATGTGCTTAGCGAAGGCCAAAACCTGCAAGATTGTGGGCTTCTAGTCAATTTTGACTTGCATTGGAACCCAGTTCGAATGATTCAGAGAAACGGACGCATCAACAGACTAGGTTCGGTCCATAGCGACGTATTCATTTACAACATTCACCCAGATGTTGACCTCGAAGAGTACTTGGCTCTGGTAAACCGACTGGTACGCAAAATAGACCGAATTAGATTCACGGTAGGGACAGACCAGTCAGTTCTCGGTGAAGATGCGAACCCAATTGAGTACGTAGATGAATTAGACGCTGCATCTGATGAACTAGTTTCAACTTTTCAGCTCTACGACGAGAAAAATGCAGGGCGGGCGTTTAAAGAACTGGACGACGACAAAGACCTACTTTCGGAAGATGAATTTGTTATGGATTTGAGAGAGTTTGAGAGGGGAGCTACGGCCGATGAACTAAGTGAGTTGGGGCTTATTCCTGAAGGTAAATGGGGCCAGCTCACGAGTAACGCATCAAGCAAATTAGGAAACGCTATCGCCCTCTCCCTAGTTCGAATTCAGGGGACTATGACAGGTTCCGAACATCCATTTGTTAACCACATATTCGTGACTACAACTGACTCAGTAGGCCCAGTTGAAACAATGGACGCGCTTTCAGCGCTCAGAACCGGCCGAAACCAAATCGCAAGCTCCAGAGATGGCCTGAATCACGATAGGTCTTCAATTTCTCGAAGGGCGATACAGGTTGCAAAGGCACATGCGAAGTCGACTCCCACATATTTCAGGCTCACTCCATCGACCACGCGCGTCCTAGATGCTTTGAAGCAGCAATCTCCAGAAATAGACCTCCATGTTGCACTTCTTAAAGTCACCACTAAGCAGGAGTTCAAAAAGGCTAAAGCTCTGGTAGATAGAGCCAATAGAGACTTGAAGTCCACTGGAGTAATTGGTGAGGGTACAATGTCGGAATTTGAGGGGCTCGCAGTTTCGTTACTGAAAAAGGAAATACCCTTGAAGGCGTTTGCTGATGACGGTGTGAATGGGGTGCTGCATTTTGGACGCTAATTTTCGCAACGCGATAACCGCCTTGAACTTATCGCTGGCAACTTTGGCAGAAACAAAGGCGCTCGATGCAGGAATAAGTGTTGCAACCAAGGTTCTAGGAATTCTAGGCCTCAACGATGTCGGCGCACCAGATGAAGTCATTGACGGCGGTTTGCTGAAGTTACCTAACTCCGAACGTCAAGACCCTTGGTTTCATCCTCACCCTTGGATGCGTGGAGAACGGTCAGCTTTTGAACTTATCGATTCCGGTTCCATTCCTGTGCAAGCAAAGTTTTATTGGCTACAAAAACGCGGTAACGCATACGTGGCTGGGGGCGTTCACTTCACGAAAAACTGGGAGGACCACGGCTTCACGCGGACTGACGAGTTCAAGGTTGGTGTAGATTTTTTCCTCACCCAAGATGCCGACGCAGTTCTAGTCGTTCTTTCAAACCGGGGAAAACTCCGAGTAATGGAGCTCTCAATTAGAGTTTCCAACACTCAAATCGAGATTTTTGAGCGGTGGTTTCAGGCTAGGAGTTTGCAACAGAGGAACTCTCTACACAGCCTCTTGTGGGAAAGCTTTAAACTTCAACCCGTCAATGCCAAGTTCTATGATGGTGTAGCAAATGCTTTCGCGGAGTTACTCACGCACCTAAAGGGAACGGGTAGAGACGAAGAAGAAGCGAAGCTCTTCGCTAGTCGCCTGCTGGGAAGGTTGATTTTTGTTTGGTTCCTCAGGAAGATGGGGTCTATATCAGCTAATTCAGGTTACTTCGATGCAACAGCGAAAAGCCAGACCGATTACTACCGAAACGACCTTGAGAGACTCTTTTTCAGAACCCTAAATACGCCTTTTGCGGACAGAGCCATAAGAGAGAACGAAACTCTAGATTTAGAAACCCCATATCTCAATGGTGGTCTCTTCGCTCCACACCCAGGAGACTGGCTAGAAGATTCTGCGCTGTCTTTCCCAGAATTCTTTTTCGAGAGACTGTTTGAGCATTTCGAGAACTTCAACTTCACCACTGATGAGTCAACTCCTGAGTATGAACAAGTTGCAATTGACCCTGAGATGCTCGGTCGTGTTTTTGAGAGCTTACTTGCTAGCCAAATTTCAGCGACCGGCGAGCAGGCTAGAAAGGCCAAAGGCGCCTTTTATACTCCGCGTGAAGTTGTTTCCTATATGTGCAAGGAGTCAGTCCGGAGCTATCTTTTAATGGACTCTCTGGACAACGAACAGCTTCGAAAGGCCGTGTCGAAGTTACTAGATACATCGGACCAAGATTGGACCATCGCCGGCAGTAACAGTTTGAGGGACATTGGTCAAGAACTTCGTTTGAAGCTATCTGCATCGCTAAATACAATCAAGACCCTTGACCCTGCATGTGGTTCCGGGGCCTTTCCCTTAGGTATGGTTCAGCTGCTCACAAAACTGCATCTCAGGTTAGACCCACGCCTCGACCAGTACAAACTCAAACTCTCTATTCTTCGGGATAATATTTTTGGGGTGGACATCGAGCCCATGGCTATAGAAATTTCGCGGCTTAGAGCCTGGTTATCTCTGATTGTGGAAGAGCAAAAGAGTGGACACCTTGAACCTTTGCCAAATCTTGATTTCAATTTCGTGTGTGCAAACAGCCTGATTTCTCTTGAAGGCCCAGACCTCTTTACAGATACAAAGCTTCAAGTTCAACTGTCTGACCTTCGGTTGAAATACTTTGTTGCGGCTTCTCCTGTGAAGAAGAAAGAGATTCAAAAGAGGTATCTCGCCCTGACTCAGCCTGAGCTTTTCGACGACATGGATACTAGAGCAAGGCAGTTGAAGTCATTCAATCCATTTGACGCTGACCAAGTCGCAGGTTTTTTTGATTCGGATTATATGTTCGGAGTCGTCGATGGCTTTGACGTAATCGTCGGTAATCCACCGTACATAGGAATGCAAGGTCATGCTGAGATATTCGAAGCAGTGAGAACAACAAATCTGGGTGCTCGCTTCTTCTCAGGAAAGATGGACTACCTGTATTTCTTTTTCCACCTTGGACTAGACCTACTTAGAGAAGGTGGGGTCTTGGCTCTCATCACAACGAACTACTTTCCGACGGCTAGCTATGCAAAAAGGCTGATTGAGGATATTAGAGAGCGTTCAACCATATTGGGAATACTAAATTTCAGTGAAGTCCAAATTTTTGATTCAGCAGCAGGTCAACATAACATGATTACTCGTTTAGCTAAGGGGCGTTTTGATATCCCTGCGAGCGTGGTGCAAGTGAAGAATTCATTGCGTGGCAGAATCGACACCGATGAGCTAACTTCAATTATTGACAATGAGCATCCAGAATTGGCCACCCTTAGTATTCCGCAATCACGACTTTACAAAAACGGAATTCTTGCAATTAGCTCACAAGGCGATTCTCCTGTTGACATTCTTCTGGACAAAATTGCACAAAGCAGCCTAACCCTCGGCAGTGTGGCGCACATAAATCAAGGTGTGGTTACAGGCGCTGACAAAGTATCCAAATCGCATGTTTCTAAGTTTGGGGTCAGTGAAAAACTCCTTGGCGATGGTATTTTTGTTTTGGCCGAAGAGGAATTACTTGCTCTAGGACTTGACGAACATGACATGCAAATTATCAAGCCCTGGTTTAAGAACAGTGACATTCAGAGATTCTCGACAAATTTGGAGACAAGAAAGTTTCTTATTTATGCTGATGAGCGAGATGGTTCTCTGGAGTCTCGTCCAAAACTACGTGCCCATCTTGAAAAGTTTCAATTCCTCTCCCAAGCAGGCAGAAACTCAAAATTCCCCTATTTGACATGGCCAAGGTCCATTGAATTTGAGATTCCTAAAATTGTAGCTCCTCAACGTTCTGTTATAAACAAATTCGGATACAACGCGTGCGAATGGTATGCCTCGGGTGATGTTTACTTCATCAGCGATAAATCAGGTACATATGATTTATTCACTCTGCTTGGACTCTTGAATTCAGACTTGTACTTAGCGTGGTTTTACTTGCGAGGAAAACGTAAAGGCGAAATGATGGAGCTGTATCAAATGCCTCTTGCTTTGCTCCCGTTGCCCCCTTTGACTTCGGCCAGCATAATTCATATCGAGCGGGTGTCGCAAATATCAAAAGGGATTTGGGAGAGGGCAAGTTCTGGTTTCCCTGAAATCGCGGCCGACAAAGAAGCAGAGTTAAATTCCGAAATTATGTATGCATTCGGATTTTCGGATTCGGAGATACTCGAACTCAAGGACTGGAAGGATTCTTGGTTATCGAGATATCAAACTGGTGGATTTGAGGTCCCAGAGTTGGACACTGAATTTGACTGATTGAAAGTGATATAGATGCACTGCCTAGTCATTCCTAAAATCTTAGCTTTTTGAGTAACAGAATGGTTTTCGGCATATAGTTTTCTGCCCTGAATTTTCTGAAGTTCATTCAGGTTAAGTTTTCTTCCACCCTTTTTTCAAAGGCTCTTGCTGCCGCAGACCGTTGCGATTCCTAGCTGCAATGATTTCTGCCTAAAACTATGCAAAAGCATTAATTATGGTGAAGAACAGTCGTCCTTCTATGCCGTCGTGACTATATTCTGTTGAGTGACTATTAGGTTTACGTTCTTTTCTTTGAGTTCCGAAACGATTTGTAGGAGGTCCTTCGTGCTTCGCCCCAGTCGGTGCAGCTTGGTAACCACGACCGTATCTCCGTTTCCCAATTGACTCCTGAATTCATTCAGCTGAGGTGTCCGATGTGGGTGACCGAAAATTAGCGTTGTCGTGCAGGTATCGCTAGCTCTTGGAGACAGCAACTTATGGTTTGTTGCCATCGAATGTTGCACAATAGTTGCACACGGACATCATGGAAGTCTGATATCGTTGCGTTAACAGGTAAATGAGGGTTTTAACAAGAGCCTTCTAATCTCTTGGTCGCAGGTTCGATTCCTGCCGAGGGCGCAAGCTAAACTCCAAATGCCAACTAGCTATAAATCTAAGATTGCAAAGCTTCTTGCATCTTTTCTTTAGGTATTTTCACAGCGATACCAACTCCATGAAGAGACTCTGTGTCCCACTTCAATATTGATGCTGTGAATAACCAATGGTGGCCAGCTTGAGCGATATCGAAATTCATCACAGCGTTAGCGCCAAGGCTTTTTGCTTGCTGGGCGAGTTTCTCTTGGAGCTGAGACGGTAGAGCATTTTGTCTCGAGATGCTCGCGATAATTTGCCCCTTATTGTCCCCAGGAAGTTCTCCATCTGAAAAGAGCACACCATTGACGATTGCTTTATACATTCGGCTTTTTTTCCATGATTATGACAAGTTCATTTCTGGCCCCACCGATTCCCGGAATGTCTGCTGATATAGCTGAGACAACGGTCCAACCCAACTGAGCGTACTCGTTCAACGCGCGTTCAATCTGTGCAGGGTCAAACTTTCCTCCGAAGAAACGATCTTTCTGCGAAATAACTTTGTACTGAGGCTTATTGGGATCTAGGAATTGTGTCTCCATGCCAGCGAAGGAGTCCTCAAATGAACCACCATTGTCGCAGACTAAACAGCCTTGTCCCTCGGCCAGGTTGCGTCGAGGTGCACCACATTTTTTACAGCTTCCTAGTTCTTGGTCAGGCTCTGAAATATTACTTTCCAACCACGGAATAAAGCGAGGTAATCCTGCCTCCACCCATGGGCGAAGGGGCGGTTTACCAGCCTTCTCCCATTTGATCATTTCTCTACTTACTAGCAAGTACTGCGCATTGACCCAATCATCTGAGTCCAGTGATGCCAAAATGCTACTTGTGTCGACCATTATGAAACCCCTTTTCGTAATCCTTTGCAGTGGTGTTCTCAAGTGTAGCGATTTGCATCGCACCTAGTGGAGTGGAGAACTAACCATGTTTATTTGTGGATTGACTTGGACCGGCACACTAGAACAGACTGCCAGCTAGTGAGAAAATTATTGTCAATAAAGAACATCAGTAGTTCGGTAAGCATCTTTATGAGGCTTTGTCAGCAGATTCGATTCCTGCCGAGGGCGCTTCTGTGTTTATAGTGCCCTAAGGATGTCTTCAACCCGTTCTTTAGCATCACCAAAGAGCATTGCTGCGTTATCTCTGAAGAACAGTGGGTTCTGAACACCTGCGTAACCTGAAGCCATTGAACGCTTGAAAACGATTACGTTCTCTGCTTCCCAGACTCTTAGCACTGGCATACCGGCAATAGGACTAGAAGGATCTTCAGCTGCTGCTGGGTTCACAGTGTCGTTAGCTCCAATTACTAGCACTACCGATGTGGTTGCAAAGTCATCGTTAATCTCATCCATCTCATCAACGATGTCGTAGGGAACCTTAGCTTCAGCAAGAAGCACATTCATGTGGCCTGGTAGTCGTCCTGCTACTGGGTGAATACCAAATCTTACGTTCACACCTTTATCTCTGAGCCTCGCTGCTAGGT
>Ga0114964_10001629_pt1 | contig 16296 bp, 29 predicted proteins | sample C_131016_MF_Meta_FD_92638 | JGI IMG/M metagenome (GOLD analysis project Ga0114964, IMG submission 92638) | Freshwater microbial communities from Lake Croche, Canada to study carbon cycling - C_131016_MF_MetaG | ecosystem: Environmental > Aquatic > Freshwater > Lake | place: Lake Croche, Canada... | reverse complement strand
TTTTCTTTTGCAGAAAAAGTAGTGTGGTTTGAACAGATGGAATCCGGGTGTCGACTTTTTTTATTGTGAATTTTGGTGCCTCCATGCCGCCCCCCTGTTAAAGACTTATTTTAGCGGGTTTTTGTGGGGGCGCAAGGCCCCCGGGTACTACTTAGTGAGCTGCTTAAGGCTTGAGATAACGGAATTAATCCAGAACTCATTTACTTCTTGAATGCGCTTAGCTAGTTCTTCGTACTGCTTGGTCTGTTTAGTGAAATCAAACATGATGTTGCTCCTTTAAGTTGAATTAGTACGCTCCATGCAGCGTACCGTTTTTGTGTAGTTTATCACACAATTGTTGCGGTGCAACATTCTTTACAATCTTTTACTTTTTCTTTACAAAAACCCCGTTCGGGAAACTTTTTTTTACACCTCGTTTTATTAAAGTTTCATGCACTTTTTATGTATATCTTTTTGATGTATATAGATTTTTTAATTTTTTTATATAGTGGGGGGTGTTTTTAAGGGTAAACCCTATAGGGGGGTATTTTTCAAAAAAATAGTAATCGACTGTGCAAAATACAGCACAGGGTGCGGGCGGGACCAAGGGGGCCAAATTAGGCGGTAGGGGGTCGCGATATCGGGCTGGAAAAATACTGTTCGACAGTATGGGAAAATCAAATAGTCCTTGACATAGCGCTATGGTACAGGCACAATAGAGTCATCGAGTAAGGCAATACCGCCAAGCCGATTATATATAAAGGAAATACCATGACTGTTAAATACTCTAAACAAGAAACCTTAGCTTCTGAAGTAGGCGCATTAGTTGGACAAGCTGGCACTATCAATAAGCAGATAGATAGCAAGTGCTCCGAGATTCGCAAGCTCCGCAAGAATAAGCCAATCGGTACTGTCAAGAGTGGTTGTGCTGTAATGCTCCGCTTTAAAGAATCACAAGAGAAGTTGGGCTTAGCTGAGCAGACTGTCAAGAATAACCTGACCACTTTCCGCAAGGCAGTGAATGAGGGTAAGCAGTATGATGTAAATGCAGTACGCAAGGCAAAGGGATCACAAGCTGGTAAGACTGCTCCGATTACTGGAGTGAAGTTCAAAGGTGATGCCAAGATAGAAGATATCGTCAAGGGTTTGCGTAGTATGTTTAATAAGTTCAAAGAGAATGACAAGACTGCATCACTAGCCAGCTACTTGCTAGACGGATTAGATGATTACGAAGGTGATACCAAGCAGTAATCACCAAGCAGTTCACACCCCACCAAATCGGTGGGGTTTTTTTTCGCCCTTTTTTTAGGGAACTGGTGTCATCTAGGTCGGCGAGCCGACAGATTTTTAAATTCTTTTTGCTGCTGCTTTTTCTTTTTCGAAGGGCGCAATGATTTAGGGTCAGCGAGGTGCAGGCGAAGTAGGCGAGGCAAACCAAATACTGTCTGACAGTACGAAAGAAACCAGTTTTCAGAAGGGTAAAGACTGAACATAGAATCAGGTTCACTAGGTTCACTATTGGCGTGAACATGGAACACTATATAAACAAAGGGTTTGCGGGCGATTGGACTGAACAGGTTCACTCAGACCAGAACACGGTTTTCTGACTTGCAAGTCCTTGTTTCATAAGGCTTCTTCTCTATCTATCTATCTATTATTATTAAAATGTTCATATAAATATAAATATATGACTACCAAACATTTTTTTCCCTTTACTGTGTTAAGCTTTCGTACTGTCTGACAGTATTCGAAAGAGCCTTTTGTAGGGCGACATACTTTCAGGTTCATATGAACATTTCTAACCTTTTAATACCTAACCTCAATTAGTATATGGTTCTCAGCCCGTTCTGGTCTGAGTAAACTTGGTCAGTCATTGTATGAACCAAGCCTTATTTGTTCATTTAAAATACCCTCTAGCCTTTACAATGACAACCATGTATAATCTAGATTGACCGAACATGGTCTAACTAAACAGAAAGGTAAAACAGATGACACATAGCATAGATATTGAGATCAACGGAGAAGTGCGAGGCTTGCATGAGTGGGTAAAACATTTCGATGTCACATATGTAGCGGCATATCGTAGGTACAAGCGTGGCAAAGTAGGTGCGGATATCTTCAATATAAAGGAGATGACAGGAGCACAAAAACAGGCTCATAAACAAAAGATCAAACCACAGTCATTCACAGAGATGGCACAGTTAAACCTACATATGCCCAAGCACGCAATAGATCAATTAGAAAGGATTGCGTTGTTAAAGAAAACTACTCGGAACAAACTAGCCGTAAGCATCATTGGTAAATACTTGTATGCACCAACCCCAACCCAAGAATTAAGACAAGAACCGATACCAGTTTCTAAAGACCCCGAAGTTAATAAGCGCATGCAACAAATACTTGATGACTTTGATTAAAGCAACCCCCAAACCTAAACCGAGTTCTGCCCTATTGACACAGACTTAACATAGTGTTATAATAGAGGTATAGAGTCGAGTTGGGTCAAGGGACACAACAAAACCAAATACTGTCAGACAGTATTAGTTCATTAACAACTAGGTAAATGCTTTGAGGCGCACGGGAATACAGACTGTGCGTAGTAAGAGTGCAGAGTAGGCGTAGCCTTGATTTCCCATTTAAGCGGGTTTGTATCTTCTTGGCGAGCAGTATCTCTGCGGTAGTAGTGAGGTGTGGGATATGTTTAGGTTTAATAAACCTAATTGGGTGAAATACTGTCAGACAGTATCAGAACCCTCAAAACCTAAATCCATCTGACCACACGCACTTCACCCTACCCATGCCCTAACCCCTAACAAGGACTGCGACAAACTAGCAGAAGGCAAACAAACAAAGAGCATTTTGAGGTCAGGTTAGCAATAGCCTGACTGATTGAGTGTTTTTAACAAGAGGAGAAGATGATGAAAGTAATTGCATTGATTGTGGGTTTTATTTTAGTAGCTATATTAATAGAGCAGTTATCCGTTTCGGTGGCTTTGTTGTTGTCCATTCCTGTATTGGGTTATGTGGTTTGGGTTCTTTACAAAGCGCCATATCGGAACGAGAATAAGCCTAGAGAAATAAGGAGAGGGAAATGAAGAATATATGTAGATGTTGTGGAGATGAATACCCGATGGGTAGATGGGAACTAGGCTATAAGTTTTGCCTAGAGTGTGGGATTGATGTGGCTCGAGCAGTATCAGAAGGGTTCACAGTCGCTATACCATTTAATAAGGGTGCGTATCAATACATACATAACCCCAAAGAACTTGCAACAACTAACCCAAAGAGGACAACATGAGTAAACCATACGAAAAGAGGGCGCAAATCCCTGACCCTTGCATGACCTTAGCTGAGATTGCAGATGCTATGAACATTAGTAGAGAGAGGGTAAGACAGATCGAATTGCGTGCATTAGGTAAGTTAAGGCGATTGTTGCTCCGTCATGGCATGACTGCCGAGGACTTTTTTAGCACCTTGAAGTATGACAAGCCTATTAAGTATGACCCGAACGCAGATGATTCGCAGTATGAGTTAATTGAACCTGAAAGGAAAGAAGATGAAAACAACTAAGAGAACCAAAAAAGCCACACCCAACAACACTATTCAATACCAATCAACGCAAGACCCTGCGTTTTATATTCACCACAATAAGACGCACCGATCAGCAAGCGAAGCGTTTAGAGATGCCGACTATGCCACACCTATTTGGAGAAGTGAGACAGATTTAGAGCAACTGGTTTCTTTTCTAGCAGGGTCTATGTGGGGTGCGTTGATTGTGTTTGTACCCTTTGTTTTTGTTTTAACCGCATTACATTATGTTTTTAAATAACCAACCAAACCAATACTGTCAGACAGTATTTAATCCAAGGAGAATCAAATGAGTTTAAGTATGTTCGAGAATTTTAAAAACCGTTTTAACAACACTAAACCTATTAGAGGTAGGTCAGTAGAGTGCAGACCAATCGGTAGGCGCAGTAGGGATTGGGAGCAAGTAGTTCAGCGTTATATCGTAGATGAAGTAGCAACAGACATCGTTAGTGGTGAGGCTTATGGTGCTCACTTATATAAGACAGATTGTGTTTTGTATACGGCTGATGGCAGTATTCATGTTAAGACTGATGGGTACGACACACCTACAACGGCTGAGTTTATCAATCGGTATTTGCCCAAGGATATGCGTTGTTATAAGAAGTACAACAAGATATGGATTACATATAGAGAGCAGTCGTATGTAATAGATAGTGGTAGTGCTACGATATTTGACTATTATAAGGTGGATGGGTTAGATTGCTACTCAGTTCGAAACCCTAAGAGTCTTACTCAGAAAGTAATAGATAAAGCCAAGATGAAAACGGCTAGGGATAAACTCAAGGGCTTTAGAGATTATGCCAAGATCATGCTTAAACTGGCTGATGGGTGGATTAGTAATGACTTAGTAGATCAGCACGCAACAGGTAAGGCTGACTATTATGGGCGCAAGGCTTATCAGTTAGATGGTGTTACCTACGACAGTTGGAAGTTATCAGGCTCGGTTGGTGAAACTACATCAAAGGATATATATGAAGCTATGTGTAATGCGACTGAAGATGACTACCCTAAACTTCTTTGTATGATCTGTTCAGGTAGTGAGCATAACGACAGTCGAGTATGTAAAACGATTGATGTAGAACGCACCGACTATCAGGGTAATGCCATTGTGGATAAAACAAATATCCGTGAGTATCAATACAACTACAAGACTGTGGACAATCGCATTAACTATTTCATTAAGCAGATAGCTGATGTGTATACAACTAGAGCAGTAGCGTTGGGTGTTGTTGCAACGAACATTGTGTAAGAACCTAGCCTATTGACACAGAGGTTGTATAGCGTTATAATAGATATATCACGAAAAGAAGTAGATGGTGTTGTAGCCCAATACTGTCAGACAGTACTGGGTTTTTTGTCAAAGTGGGGTTGTATTTTTTAATTTTAAATCAAGGAGAAGTATATGAGTATCAAGTTCGGTAGTTCTTTAACTCTTAACGAGTTTGCAAATGCGATAGCAACAGTAGGTGCTGATGTGACTGTCATTGGTCAGGGTGAGCCTGGAATTGGTAAGAGTTCTATGCTCAAGGCGGTGTCTAAGCGTTTCCCTGATTATGAGGTAGCGTACATCGACTGCACCCTGTTAGACCTAGGTGACTTTGCTTTGCCGTACACAGAGGAGGTAGTACTAGAGAAACTGGCATCATCTCTTAAAGTCACAAAGTTTGCACCAAACGCAAGGTTTAAATTCCAATCAGGCAAGCCTGTCATCGTTATGTTAGACGAGATCGGTAAGGCTATGAAGGCGGTTAAGAATGTCTTGCTTACTCTGATGTTAGAGAAACGCATTGGTGATATGCACTTACCCGAAGGTTCTATTGTGTTCGGTACAACTAACTTAGCAACTGATGGTGTGGGTGATAGTCTTGAGGCTCATGCTCGCAATCGTGTTTGCTTTGTGACTGTGCGTAAACCACACGCAGGGTTCGGTGCTGATGGTTCGTTAGATGCAGACTCTTGGGGTGCGTGGGCAGTAGAGAATGATATTGCACCTGAGATTATTGCGTGGGTTAAACAATTCCCCCATGCACTCGAGTCGTATACTGACCCTGCACAAAAAGATAATGTATACATCTTTAACCCAACTAAGGCAGGTCAGACTGCGTTCGTCACCCCTCGTAGTTTAGAGAAGGCTAGTCATATTGCCAAGAAGCGTGACTTGCTCGGTGATAGCGTGACTATTACTGCGTTGGCTGGCACGATAGGTGAGAGTGCGGCTCGTGATATGCAAGCGTTCTTTACTGTGGTCGATAAGCTACCTACATGGGAAGCAATTATGGATAGCCCTAACTCAGCAAAAGTACCTGATGATGCGGTGGCTAAATGTATCTTGACATTCTCAGCTATTACTAGGGTGGATAAGGATACGCTACCTAAGTGGCTCAAGTATGCAGACCGATTGGATAAAGAATTACAAGCGTTGTTTGCTCGTTCAATCGTGAAGTCTACTACCAAGCAAGCTATGGCGGTGTCCAATAAAGATTTTGTGAAATGGGCTACCGATAACCAATGGCTATTCTAAAAGGTGATTGGGTAATAACAGACGGCGAGGTAGGACAGGTCACGATGCTTAACTATAACAAAGGCTATCACTTAGTTAGAGTACCTAGCCTGCCCTTTGCTTCATTGAGAAGTGAGAAGGGCATGACCCTTTTACCTGAAGGACTAAACCCAATACTGTCAGACAGTATTAACAAGGAGAAATGATGTCTAGATTAACTGCAGAACAACGAGTTCAAAAGTCCCATGTGGCATTGATGAATGACCCTAAGTATTGTTTGTATTCAGGCATCTTCATGCTCGGTAAGACTGAGGTGAGTGACGAGATACAAACTGCATGTACCGATGGGCGCAACACTTACTATGGTCGTAAGTTCGTAGACAAACTAAAAGACTCTGACTTGAAGGGCTTGATACTTCATGAGAATCTACATAAGGCTTTCCGTCATACGACTGTATGGAAACATCTCTATAAACAAAACCCTCAGTATGCCAACATGGCATGTGATTATGTAATCAACTTAATGATTCATGATTCAGACCCACAAGGTGTATCTGTGTCGCTACCTGAAGGCGGTTGCTTAGATGAGAAGTATCGGGGCATGGATGCAGGCGAGGTGTTCCGTTTATTAAAACAAGAGGGAGGTAAAGGTGGAAAAGGCAATGGTAGTGGCGAGGGCGAACAAGCGGATGGGCAGGGCTTTGACGAGCACGATTGGGAAGGTGCAGATGAAATGTCCGAAGACGAGAAGCAAGCATTGGCTCGTGAAGTCGATCAAGCTTTAAGACAGGGCGCATTACTAGCAGGCAAACTTGACGGCAATATTCCTAGAGAGATTACTGAGGCGATGGAAGCTAAGGTTAATTGGAAGGAAGTGTTAGCTGACTTTGTGAACTCTATATGTAATGACAAGGACAACTCTACATGGCGCAGACCAAATCGTAGGTGGGTAGATCAAGGTGTCTATATGCCTAGCGCAATCGGTGAGGCAGTAGGTCGTATCGTTGTAGCTATTGATATGTCAGGCAGTATTGGACAGGAGGAGGTCGGGCAATTCTTAGGAGAACTGGTCTCTTTATGCAACCATGTTCAGCCCGAAGGCATTGATCTTATGTATTGGGATACTGAAGTATGTGCTCATGAGAAGTATGACCGAGGTGAGTATGAGTCAATCATGTCATCTACTAAACCTGCAGGGGGTGGTGGTACGAGTGCTGACTGTATTCCCAAGTATATCAAGGCGCATAAGCTAGAGCCTGAGTGTGTAATTGTTCTCACGGATGGGTTCATAAATGGGTGGGGTGAATGGCAACACCCTGTGTTTTGGGGTATGACAAGTACCGTGATTGCACCTATGGGTGTGAGTGTACGGATTCAAGATTAAGGAGAAATGAAATGGCAATAGCTAGAGGATTTGAAACGCTGATGTTAAAGACTGATGCAAAGAAGAAGTTTTTAGATGCGAAGAAGAAGATGGAATCACAGATAGGTGTAACCCTTACGCACTCAAATGCTATGGAGGTTATGTGTGACCAAATACTGTCAGACAGTATTAAGTTAAAGATGAAGATAGTACCACTACAAGGAGAGTAATCATGATTGGAAATAATGCGATGTTAGTAGACCTAAACATTTCTATGTGGACAGGTCGTAAGATGGACAAGAAAGTATCCGAGGAAGTAGATAGTGCTAAGGGTACTAAGGCTAGGGCAGGCAACTACCATAAGAAGTTATTGGCAGGGTCAGATAAGCTAGAGCAAGTGCAGAAGGTTGTTAGTGAGGTGCGTACATGGAACAATCAGAACACCTTACCTTGGTCAGATGGTGGCAGTCGGTTGCTACCTATGAAGAACTTCTTTGATTACAAGGCGGTGCTTGGTGAGTTTGAGCGCAAGTACAACGAGGCGGTGGAGGATTTCCTTACGGAGTATCCGCAACTGGTATCAAGTTCTGCGTTTACGCTTGGCGATTTGTTTGACCGAGGGGAATATCCCAATGTTGAAACCTTGCGTGGTAAGTTTGGTTTCCGTTATGTGTTTGCACCTGTGCCTGATGTAGGGGACTTCCGAGTAGATGTAGAGGAAGAAGCTAAGGCAGAGTTAGAAGCACAATACAAAAGCTACTATGAGTCCAAGCTAAAGGATGCTATGGGTGAGGCATGGAAACGCTTGCATGAAACTTTAACTCACATGAGTGATCGCTTAGATTACACAGACGAGAAGAAGAAAAAGTTCTACGATACAACTATTACCAATGCGTCAGAACTATGTGGGCTATTGACTAAGCTGAACATAACAAGCGACCCTAAGTTAGAGCAGGCTCGTCAGAAGTTAGAGAAAGCTTTAGTAGGTATAAACCCTGATGATGTGCGTGAGTCCGAAGCTATCCGTAGTTCGGTGAAGTCTAAGGTAGACGACATTTTGTCTATGTTCTAAGGAGGATGTATGGCTAAGTATCAAGTGTTAGTAACGGGGGTTGCATATGTAGAGGTCGAAGCAAATAGCCCTGTGCAAGCTGAACTCGAGGCGATTAAAGAAGTGAATCGCACAAGGTTTGGTATATGGGATATGGACTTAAAGTTCGTATGTGAAGAAGCAGACTTAATTGAGGAGGAATAAAATGTTAAACACAATAGATGTAGATAAGACTGTACTAAGCGAACCTGTATTGGAATTCTTAAATGCTATGGAGTTAAAGCATGCAAAGATTCCGTACTGTCTGACAGTATCGGCGCATCAAAGCCAATACAAACCTGAGTTTTGGCAGTTACGCTTTAAAGATTCTAGGTTTACGGAAGAAGAAGCTGACCTTGCAGGGGTAGTCGAGTGGATATACGGTACTCGTAACGATAAGGAATACAAAGTTACATCACGCAAGATTCAGAACGATAAGTTTGGGCATTGGGGTAACGAGCACTCATCTCGTAGAACTAAGGACTTGAAGAAAGCTTTGAAGATTGCGATGGATAGTATCGAGCCGTTTGGTTGGCATGAGATATCTAATAAGGGTAAGCGTAACGCTGAGAGAGCGCATGAGTCTTGGATAGGTACAGATAACAAAGCGGTGTATCCTTTTAGGATAGGGCATGAGGAGATATACAAGGAAGTTAAACACCTACTATCTCTTGGGGTTCAGTTTGAAACAGAGCAGTTTAAGAAAGCGGCTCAAGGTATTGAGGCATACGAGGAGATGATGCGTAAAGCAGAGATCAAGCCTAGGTTCGATACTATTATGGTACGACCTGACAAGACTATCTTTATCCCCAATGGTCATGCCTTAGAACCTAAAGAACTAAGCGATGTTGATGCGCTACCTGAAGACACCAGAAACCGTATCTCTTTACTCAAACTTGTAGACAAGAACACCTTACTCCCTGAGATAGGTTATAGGGATGGGGAAAACACCTACTTTATTTTGACTCAATAGTATTGACTATGTGGTATGTAGCCTTTACAATGTAACAATAAATCCTAATTATAAGGAAGAGTATGCAAGATAAAGAAAGCTTAGCACCTATTCGTGTTGAGTTACTTAATGGGCAGATACATATATCTACACAGGTAGAGTTACTAGCGGGTAAGTTATTCGAACCCAAATGGTATCAATGCCAATACGGAGAACTACCTATATTCATAGCCGACAAGATAGCGTTACTAAGAACGGCGGGTAGAGGTGTATTCGTTGATGGTATGGGTAAGTGGCGAGGCGACAAACTCTATTATGTGGAAGTATCACCTAAACAATGGAATCAGTATCACGAAAGCAAGACATGAATGAAAACGATTTAAGAGATGCCTTTGCTATGTTTGCTTTGAACGGCTTACTTAGTAGGGCTAGTGTGTTTGATGCTAAAGAAGTGTGGGAGATAGCTGATGCCATGCTAGAGGCACGCAAGAAAGAAACCGAAGAAGGTATTGTCGCAGTTAAACCAAAGAGGAGAGTGAAATGAAGAAGATGTTAGTGGGATTAATGTTAGTAGCTATGTCATTCGGTGTATACGCAGGAGTTAAGTGTGTACCTGATGGTCGGGGTGGTATGTGTTGTTGGGATACCGCATCTGAAGGACCTTTCAAACCAATCATGTGCTAAGGAGATAATATGTTTTTAAGTTTAGACCAACAAGCAAGACTGCGTGCCGCTTCAAGTGGATGGTATGGTGACAATCGTAAGCGACATACTGCACAAAGCGAGAAAGAAACTTCTGAAAAGATTAATAAGGTATTGGCACAACTACATGCAGAGAACCCTAATGCGTTTTTAGATACGGCAGTAGAACAGAAAGATGGTTCAGTATCTTATACGGATATCAATGCAAGAGTTAGGCAAAGAGAGTTTTATAACGAGCCGAAGACACTTCATATAAGTATGTACCGAGGATTTGTTGTACCTTGCAAACATAAACTATGACGACTCCCGAAAAGAAAGTTAAGAACAAGGTGGTAAGTATCCTTAAAGAAGTGGGTGCTTACCATTTCTACCCTGTTGCTAGTGGGTATGGTTCTTCAGGTATCCCTGACATCGTTGCCTGCTTGAGTGGTAGGTTCATAGGTATTGAGTGCAAAGCAAATGGTGGTACGGCTACGGCACTACAAGAAAAGAATCTAATGATGATAGTAGGTGCGGGTGGGTTTTCTTTCTTAGTAGATGAAACAGGTACAGGCGCATTGAAGTTACTTTTATTAGAGATAGCCGAAGGTAAAGGTGCTAAGTACCCTGGCGCATTGTTTGACTTAATAAAGACGGAGGGTGTATGAGTGTGTTTAACTACATAGAGGTAGGGTTCATGGTTGCTATGGGTGTAGCGATCATTGTCGTATGGTTATTTTTAAGGGGTAGTAAGTGACAATACTCAAGGAAGCTAATGCGATTATCTATGGTGATAGAGAGAAGACATACGGACACCCTAGTAAGAACTTAAATACTATTGCGGTGATGTGGAAGGCTTACTTAGGTGCGCTATCTAAAGACTTAGACGAACTAAACGCTAAGGATGTTGCCGCATTGATGATGTTAGTTAAGGTTGCTAGGTTTGCTAACGACCCTAGTCATAGGGATAACTTAGTAGATATATGTGGGTATGCCGCATTGGTTGAGAGATGTGACGAAGTACCAACTGAAGGAGAATGATATGGAATCAGGTGTAAAGATTCTATTAGAAAGAATCAAGACTAACCCTGAAGAATTTTTGGGTGGAGAAAAGTACCATAAGTGGTCGCTAATCATTGACCGTTATAAGGATTTTTTTACCGAAGAAGAAAGCAAAGCTTTGACGGATGCGTTACGCAATGTAGTCATGCCACAGTTTAATAAAGAAGTATTAAAGAAATTGATGGTTGAAGAATCAGATGATGAGATATTTGAACCGTTTGGTAGACCTATATTAAAAGCTGAAGGTTCAAGTATTACCTACTCAAGTGCAAAAGCAAAATGAAAATAATTACAGTAGACCTAGAAACTTATTACGATAAGGACTATGGGTTAAAGAAATATACAACAGAAGAGTATGTGCGTGATGATCGGTTTGAAGTAATCGGTATCGCAGTTAAGGAGAACGATGGTGTTACCGAATGGTTTACAGGAAGTATGGAAGAGGTGCGTAACTTTCTTTCTCGATATGATTGGGCTAACAGTTTGGTGCTTGCTCATAATGCTCAGTTTGATGGGGCAATTCTTTCGTGGCATTTTAATATTAAGCCTAAAGGTTGGCTCGACACTCTTTGCATGGCTAGGGCGATTCATGGGGTAGATGCGGGTGGTAGCTTGGCTGTATTGGTAGAGAGATATAAGTTAGGTGAGAAGGGTACTGAGGTTAATGATGCGTTAGGTTATCGTCGTACAGATTTTAGTGACTACGAGATGGCTAGGTATGGTAAATACTGCGTGAATGATGTGGACTTAACATGGGCACTATTCAATACCTTTATGCAGAATGGCTTCCCTAAGAAAGAACTAAAGGTTATTGATATTACGCTAAGGATGTTTATAGACCCTGTACTACAACTAAACCTACCACTACTAGAGCAACACCTAGAGGATACGAAGAACAAGAAGGAACGCTTGCTTGAGGCTTGCTTGGCTGATAAAGATACCTTGATGTCAAATGATAAGTTTGCTGAGATACTACAAAGCCTAAAGGTAGAACCACCTACAAAGATATCAGCACGAACAGGTAAGGTTGCGTGGGCTTTTGCTAAGACAGATGAGGGGTTCAAGGAACTGGCTTCTTTTCCTGACATTCGTGTTCAAGCTTTGGTGGCGGCTCGGTTGGGAAACAAATCAACTCTTGAAGAAACAAGAACGCAAAGGTTCATAGACATAGCCAAGCGTGGTGATCTTCCAGTACCTATTAAATACTATGCGGCACACACAGGGCGATGGGGTGGTGATGCCAAGATTAACTTACAGAACCTACCTAGTCGTGGTCAAAACGCAGGCAAGTTAAAGCGTGCCATTGTACCCCCTGAAGGCTATGTGATTATCGACTCAGACTCATCACAGATAGAAGCTAGAACGGTTGCATGGTTAGCAGGACAACAGGACTTGGTTGAAGCATTTGAAAGGAACGAAGATGTTTACAAGATCATGGCATCGGCTATCTACAACAAGGATGAATCAAAAGTTACGGCGCATGAGAGGTTCGTTGGTAAGACGACAATACTTGGATGTGGCTACGGCATGGGCAGTACGAAATTCAGGGCGCAACTCAAAACATTCGGTGTGGAAATTGAGGAGGGGGAAGCCAATCGTATTATCGAAATCTACAGACAGACTTATCCTAAAATACCTGACCTATGGAAAAGTGCGGGAAGATGCTTAGAAGCAATCATTACATCTAAAGGTGCAGACTTAGGACTAGCTGGGGTGCTTGAGTTTAGTGCAGAGCATAAGGGCTTCCTACTACCTAGTGGATTGTGGCAACGATACGAAGGGCTTGAGAAAATAGTAGAGCCTGAAGGTGGCACTCAATACCAATACAAGACAAGACGGGGCGCAGTCAAATTGTATGGTGGAAAGGTGGTTGAGAACTTGTGCCAAGCCGTTGCACGCTGTATCATTGCAGAACAGATGATAAAGATAGGACAGAAATACCAAGTAGTGCTGACTGTCCACGATGCCGTAGCTTGTATAGCTAAAGAAGAAGATAAGGAAGAAGCAATTAAGTATGTAATGGACTGTATGCGGTGGAGACCCGAGTGGGCTAAAACTCTACCCTTAAATTGTGAAGCGAGTTATGGAAATAGTTATGGAGAATGTTAATGATTGATTACGCATCGTTTTTATTAGAGACAAGGAAATTGTTAAAAGAGTATGAAGAAGCGATGACTAGAGGTAAGTACAACGAAGCAATTGATGTAGCTTTAGATGCAGTAGCGGAGATGCGTTTGTTGGCGCATGCGGCGAAAGAAAAGCGGGATGCAAGACAAGAGAAATAAACCACCCCAAGCAGACATGACGCAACAAGAAGTAGCAGATGCTCTTGGCATTACAAGGGCGGCAGTAGCGGATATAGAAAGACGAGCACTTAATAAGTTACGCAACGAACTGCGTAAACGAGGGATAACACTAGGTGATTTTTTTGATTGGATGAAACAATGAAAAAGATATTTGTAGCTAACTTTTGGGAAGGGGCTTTTCAAGATGACTTCTTTGATTACTTTTTGCGTTCTTGTTTTGGTAGTATCGAGTATAGCGATAATCCTTACACCGCTGATATCTGTGTTACTTCTGTCTTTGGGAATGTACAAACTGACCCCAAAAAGACACTTGCTTTTATCGGCGAAAATGTACGACCAAGTTTTATTAATTACAATCACAGCCTCTCTTTTGATTTCGATACTTATGGTGGGCGTAATGTCCGCTTACCACTTTGGTATTCTCGATTAGCTTGGCCTGGGTTCAAGCAAAAGCCTAGGCACGACAATCACCACAATCATGGGTACGAACAGTTAATCCCTATCTATCCATTAACAAAGACTCGTAGGTTAGATATGAGTATTAAGGATAAGTTCTGTGCCTTGATAGCTAACAACCCTGAAGGCTTGCGTATAAACCTGTTCAACTCTATCTCTAAGTACAAACAGGTAGATGGGTATGGAAATATGTTTAGTAACCCCTTGCGTAAGTCTAAGTTTGCAATACTACCTGAGTACAAGTTTTGTTTGTGTCCTGAAAATTCAATCTACGATGGATACATTACTGAGAAGTTATTAGATGCTTATGCGGGAGGTACTGTACCTATCTATAGCGGGGATATATCTGTGGCTGAAGACTTTAATTACAAGGCTTTTTTGAACTACCAAGAAATTAAAAAGATGACAAGCTTTATAAATGATATTAAAGCAAACGAAGAAAGCATTATTAAATACACCTATATCTACGAGCAACCCTTATTACTCAAAGAACCAAGTCTTAACGAGGCTATTGCTTTTGTGATAAACGCTACATCGAGGATGAAATGAGAGTAATGGTAATTACCCCGACTACTGGGAAAGATACGGTAATTAAAGCCGTAGAGAGTGTAAGAAATCAAACTGTTAAGACAGAGCATCTGTTGGTGCTTGATGGTGGAGAAGTTGAAACTAAACTACCTCTTTCTTTCAATGGCAGTTTTGACTTTATTACTTTACCTGAAAACGTAGGTGGTAACGGCTGGTACGGACACCGAGTTTATGCGGCTATGCCACTAATGGTAAACGCTGATTACATTTTGTTCTTAGACGAAGATAATTGGTTCGAGCCAAACCATGTAGAAACAATGATTAACAAGATTAAAAGTAAAGACCTAATGTGGGCATATAGTTTAAGGAGAATATGCGATGAATCAGGACAATATGTTTGTGATGATGATTGCGAATCACTCGGTCGCTACCCGGCGTTTTATGACCATTCTCTCAATTTTGTCGATACTAATTGTTATTGCTTTCGGCGTGAATTCTTGGTTACTGTGGCGCACAGTTTTTATGGTCAGTGGGGTGCAGATCGGCCCTTCTATAAAGCTGCCAGCACAAGCTTGCCTGCCTTCGGATGCACAGGAGAGGCTACAGTTAATTACAGAGCGCCCGAAAGATTACTTAAAATGTTTATCGAAGGGAACAAACTAATGAAAAACGGATACAAACCGATACTCCCTTGGAGATTAAAATGAGTTTTAAAGTACGTACAAAAGACGGCTGGCACATAGCTTGGTTTGACACAATAGATCAAGCAATTAAATCAATGCTTAACAACCCAACACATTACTACCACAGGGAGAACTAAATGGAAATTAAGTTACGCATCATTAAAGAAAACAAAGATGGTTCTGCCAATGCGGAAGTAGACTTTGATAAAGAAGGCTTGGAATTTTTAGTGCAAGAAGGTATCCTACATATCCTAGAAGCTTATGTTAAGCAGAACGAGAACGCTAAAGAAGGCATCAAGCTACGCAAGAAGATAGCTAAAAAAGAAAAACTTGACATGGACGGGAGATGCTAAATGATTGACAATTTATGGGGAAAAGCTAACAAGGTTAGCGAACTGGGATACAAGGTACATAGTGCTTCAATGATTGTAGAACTTGTAGCTGAAAAAATATCTAATGATTCTGAAAGCGGTGCGTTATGGGCGGCGGCAGATTTACTACAAGACCTAAGCGACAAGATTGAGAACATAGCATTAGACATTATGGAAATAGATCGCAACCATACAGAAATAGAAATTAAACCAAAAGGAAAGAAGAAATGAGCAACAAAAAAACTAACCCCCCTAAGATTTTTGTAGCAACACCAATGTACGGCGGTCTATGTACTGGTGGATATACTAGCGCACTATTACAGTTAGCTGGTGTGGCAGGACAGAACGGCATCCAAATGTACTATGCCTATATGATGAATGAGTCTTTGATTACCCGTGCTCGTAACAGCATGGCATACGACTTCTTAAATTCAGATGCTACGCACTTATTCTTTATTGATGCTGACATTACATTTAATCCTAACGACTTTCCTGCTATGTTGCAGGCTGACAAAGGTATCATCTGCGGTCTATACCCTAAGAAAGAAATCAATTGGCTACAAGTTTCTGAAGCGCTTAAGGCTGGTGTACCACCGCAAGAACTCAACAAGCATACAGGTGCGTTTGTTTTAAACCTTCCTGAAGGCGAAACGACCAAGACAGGCTATGCCCACGAACCAATGGAGATCGCCAATGGGGGAACTGGCTTCATGTTAATTAAGCGTGAAGTTTTTGAGCAG